>FTKD01002437.1_pt1 | contig 89115 bp, 82 predicted proteins | sample 1658191 | NCBI WGS metagenome assembly FTKD01 (sample SAMEA3914808, study PRJEB12502) | metagenome | biome: forest; material: soil | place: Canada | collected 2011-08-03 | depth 0.3 m
GATTAGAAATGGCTTTGGTGCTCGTCGACGAATATTCGAAGTCGCTCCCTCAATTCGGGGGACCGCGCCCTTGCCATCTCAGTAAAGCTGCAGACCAATGCGCGTCAGCCGTCTGTACAAACTTATATGGAAACAACCGACAACTTGAAATAAATTGCAGTAGAGGTAATTATGAACGCTGATATTACTCTGGATACTACCGAAGTAGCGGCGTTGTTGCGCGCCGAATCGGAAACAGTCCTACAGCTTGCCCGTTCGGGCGAATTGCCCGGAGCCAGAATTGGAAAATCGTGGGTATTTTTACGTGAAGATGTAATGGCATTTTTGAAGGACAGGATTTCCAGAGATACGGCGGATCGACGACATCAGCACGCATCGATAGCGCCATTTGCCGTTGCATTTCCAGCTCGAAAAGCGAGCCGCCGCACTGTCCTGCCACCACTGCCAGATATAGCAATACCTGCCAAGAAGTCACCAAAGACGGCCAGCTAAATCGCTCCCACGCAGGCTTGCATACCGGAGCAACATGCGTAAATTCCGGTGGCCGGTAATTTTTGCAATTAACACATCCGACAGCGTGGTTTTTTCATATAAACGACAAGTCGCTTCATGGCGGAGATCATGGAAATGCAGGTCATCAATTTTGGCCTTCAAAAATACATTCCGAAACACTTTGGACAGATCACTTGTAGTCGCATCGAGTACATACTCATCAAGAACGCCGTTCCAAAAAGGGAATAGCCGTCCCTCCCTCTGTCGAATTTCCGCAGCATTTCTTTCCGTATAGTCTTTCAATAACGCTAGGGCAGTGGTGGTCAACGGCACCTGGCGACTGTCACCATTTTTTGTCCGGTCGAGATGAATGGTTTTCTTCTTTAGGCTAATTTGCGTGTCGTATAGCGTATAACATTCCCGCATACGCATGGCTGATTCAAGCGCAAGTACAAAAAGCGTATATTCATCCGGCATTTTTTCCAAAACCTGCAGGACTATTTTTTCTTCCTCCTCGGCCACTCGACGGTCACGTTCGACGTCAATCTTCGGCGCTTTCCCAGCTGCAATTACCAGTTTTTTGTCTTCCTCCGTGTAAGTCGCAAACCCGCGTTTAAGCAGCCTCAAAGGATTTTGCGCCATCACCCCTGGGTGCTTCCGAAGCATCCAGTCGAAGCAACGAGCCAGGGCGCCGTGCCGATGCCGGATCGTGGATGGGGAAAGATTTTGGACCCGCTTCATTTCGCGAACCCACGCCTCTGCCCAATCGTAATTTAGGGATCCCGTACCGAGGGTGAGCAGCAATGGGCGAATGGTATTTAGAAGTTTGGCGTCGGAAACCGGGACAGAATTCTCACGCAAATAATCTGCTATACAGCGAGATACCGTCCAGACTTCTTTACCTTTCGTTGTCCGCTCCAAAAGGGATTTGGGGACAACTCCTTGCGCCAGCAAACCTTCTAGCTGGGTACCGTATGCTTCTGCTTCCTCGCGTGTATCGAAAGTTGCATACAGCGGTTTATCGAGCAGTTTGCTCGATACACGCAGTTGAAAATTACCGTTTGGAAAAGATTTTATCGTCGACATAATGAAATATGTTGTCGACGAGCTTTCAGACTGTCTACGGCAAATTGGCCGTTTCAAGGGTGGTATACCACATTAGCACAGTGGTATGAACCTACCTTGAACTAGCCCTGTGTGGGCTAAGTCATTGATATTTTGGAGGCGGGGACCGGAGTCGAACCGGTCTACACGGCTTTGCAGGCCGCTGCATAACCGCTTTGCTACCCCGCCGTCATGGAGCATGCAGCGAAATGCTACGCCGCATTGTAACCGTGATTCATGTCGATTGCTTGCTGCGTCATACGGCACGCACTTCAACATGATTGAAACTGGAGCGGGAGAAGAGTCTCGAACTCTCGACCTCAACCTTGGCAAGGTTGCGCTCTACCAACTGAGCTACTCCCGCATGGAGTGATGCTTGCTGCTGCCTTGCGCTTTACTACCGTTATCGCATCCCGGAAATAAAAAAGGAAGCCATGTTTGACTTCGGCTTCCTTCGGAATCCTGGAGCGGGAGAAGAGTCTCGAACTCTCGACCTCAACCTTGGCAAGGTTGCGCTCTACCAACTGAGCTACTCCCGCGTCGACAACAAGCGAGCATTATAGCCGGTTTGTGGGGCTTGTCAAGCATCTACGCCATCAGATTGCTTGCGTATTTGCCTATAGGTGCCCGCCCTTTTCCTTGATCAATGGCCATGCCTTGCGCAGGTAGTAGAACATCGACCACACCGTCAATATCGCCGCCACGCCCAGCAGCACCTGCCCCCAGAAGCGCGTATCGACGACGTACAGGAATTGATCGTAGTACAGCAGCATGGGAATGGCGATCATCTGCGCCGTGGTCTTGATCTTGCCCAGCGAGCTCACCGCCACCGATTTGGATGCGCCGATCTGCGCCATCCATTCGCGCAGGGCCGAGATGGCAATCTCGCGCCCGATGATGATGAAGGCGAGTACGGCATTGACGCGCCCAAGCTGCACCAGCACCAGCAAGGCGCCGCTGACCATGAGCTTGTCGGCCACAGGGTCGAGGAAGGCGCCGAAGGCCGAGGTTTGGGAAAGGCGGCGCGCCAGGAAACCGTCGAACCAGTCGGTCAAGGCGGCAACGACGAAGATCACCGTGGCGGCCACGCCCTGCTCATAGCGCGTAAGCCAGGTCTCGGGCAGGTAAAACACGCCAACCACCAGCGGGATCAGCGCAACGCGCAACCAGGTCAGGAAAATGGGAACGTTGAATGGCATGAAAGGGTCTTGTTTTTACTTGTCGACATTATCCACCAGAACGCAAAGTGCGTTCCGAATCAGTGCAATTGCTTGTAAATCTCCTCGGCCAACTGGTGCGAAATACCCTCGACCGAGGCCAGGTCTTCGATGCTCGCGCTCATCACGCCGCGCAAGCCGCCAAAGCGCGCCAGGAGCTTTTGCCGGCGCTTGGCGCCCACGCCTTCGATCTCTTCCAGCCGCGAAGTCTGCCGTGCCTTGGCGCGCTTGGCGCGCATGCCGGTAATGGCAAAGCGATGCGCCTCGTCGCGGATCTGCGCCACCAGCATCAGCGCGGCCGACTCCTTGCCCAGCTCCTGCGCCTCGCGGCCATCGACGAACACCAGCGTCTCCAGCCCCACCCGGCGCCCTTCGCCCTTGGCCACACCGACGATCAGAGAGATATCAAGCCCCAGTTCGACAAACACCTGGCGCGCCATCTCGACTTGCCCCTTGCCGCCGTCGATCAGCACCACGTCGGGCATCACGCCATCGCCATTGGCCACCTTCTCGTAGCGGCGCATCAGCACCTGTCGCATCGCCGCATAGTCGTCGCCCGGCGTGATGTCGTTGATGTTGTAGCGCCGGTATTCGCCGTTTTGCATGGCGTGATGATGAAACACCACACAGGACGCCTGCGTCGCCTCGCCCTGGGTGTGGCTGATGTCGAAGCATTCGACGCGCACGGCATCGAGGTCCGCCGCCTCCAGCCCCAGCACATCGGCCAGCGCGCGCGTACGCGCCTGCTGCGACCCCTGCTCCGACAACAGCCGCGCCAGCGCGATCTCCGCGCCCTTGTGCGCCATCTCCAGCCAGGTGCGGCGCTGTCCCTGCGGCTGGAACACCAGATGGATGCGATGGCCGCATTGCTCCATCAGGGCCAGCATCAATTCCGGCTCATCCAGTTCCTGGCTCATGACCAGCGTGCCGGGGATGAATTTCTCGGTGTAGTGCTGCGCGATGAAGGCCTTCAGCACTTCCAGTTCGAGCGATTCTTCCGCAGCCGTGACGGCGTTATCGACATGGGTCGGGAAATAAGCGCGGTCGCCCAGGTGCCGTCCGCCACGCACCATCGCCAGGTTCACACAGGCACGCCCGCCGTGCACCACCACCGCGATGACGTCGATATCGGCGTCGCCCGTGGTCTCCATGCTCTGCTGGTGCAACACGCGCGAGAGCGCCGTGATCTGGTTACGCACCACCGCCGCCTGCTCGAACTTCAGTTCGGCGGCAAAGCCGTGCATGCGACTTTCCAGTGTCTGCATCACCTCGGTCTGGCGTCCGCGCAGGAACTTGGCCGCGTTGTCCACGTCGGCGGCATAGTCATCGCGCGAAATCAGCTTGACGCACGGTGCGCTGCAGCGATGAATCTGATGCAACAGGCAAGGCCGCGTGCGGTTGGAAAACACCGAATCCTCGCAGGTGCGCAAGAGGAACACCTTTTGCAAAATCTGCATCGATTCCTTCACCGCCCAGGCACTCGGGAAGGGACCAAAGTATTGATTTTTCTTGTCCACCGAGCCGCGGTAGTAGGCCATGCGCGGCACGTCGCCGCCGGTGATCTTCAGATAGGGATAAGACTTGTCGTCGCGAAACAGGATGTTGTAGCGCGGCTGCAAGGCCTTGATCAAATTGTTTTCCAGGATCAGCGCCTCGGCCTCGCTGCGCGTGACGGTGGTTTCCAGCCGCGCGATGCGCTCGACCATCATCGCGATACGCGGTGAAGTCAGGGTCTTCTGGAAATAACTCGACACGCGCTTTTTCAAGTCGCGCGCCTTGCCCACATAAAGGACGGTGTCGCTCGCGTCGAAATAGCGGTAGACGCCCGGCAGATGCGGCAGCTTGGAGACGGTATCGAGCACCGCCGCACGCGCACCTTCGGATGCAAGCGCCGGCACGGGGCCTACCGCCTCCTCGTCCTGCGGCGCTGGTTTGATGTCGGAGTCGATATCGCTCATGGCGCCTTATTTTTTCGCTTCTTTTGCCGCTTGCTCGACAGATTCGATCACGACGAAGGCGACGGCATAGTCCGCTTCGTCGGACAGCGAAATCTGTGCACGCAAGCCGCGCTGCGCCATGTAGTCCAGCAATTCGCCATTGGCCACGGCAACCGGCTTGCCCAATTCGTCACTCAACACCTGCAAGCCATGCCAGCTCATCGGCGGCCGGAAGCCCATGCCGAGCGCCTTGCAAAACGCCTCCTTGGCGGCGAAGCGAAGGGCGAGATAGCGCAAGCCGCGCCCGGCCGTCTTCTCGCTGCGCTCGCGGTACACCGCCATCTCGTCCGGCCCTAACACTTTGTCGGCAAAGCGCGCCGAACGTTCGGCCGACGCAGCAATGCGTGCAACCTGCACGATGTCGGTGCCGATGCCGTGGATCATGGGCTTACCCTGCGCGCGCAGCCAACCTGGCTTGCGTCATGATCGCCTTCATGTCGCGCACCGCCTTATGCCAGCCATCGAACACAGCTTGCGCCACGATGGCATGGCCGATATTGAGTTCGGCGATTTCCGGTATCGCAGCGATCGCCTGCACGTTGGTGTAATGCAGGCCATGGCCCGCATTGACCTTCAGGCCGCGCTTGACGCCTTCCGCCACGCCTTCCTTGATACGCTGTAGTTCGCGCGCATGCTCGGCCGCATCGTGCGCGTCAGCGTAGCGACCCGTGTGCAATTCGATCACCGGCGCGCCGGCCTCGGCTGCGGCCTGGATCTGCTCTCCATCGGCGTCGATGAACAGGGAGACGCGTATGCCTTCACCCTGCAACTGGCGCACTGCGGCCTTCACCTGCTCGAAATAGCGCACCACGTCGAGTCCGCCTTCGGTGGTCACTTCCTCACGCCGCTCGGGCACGAGGCAGGCATCGTGCGGCCTGACATGGCTGCAGAAATCGATCATCTCGGGCGTCACCGCCGCCTCCAGGTTCATGCGCGTGCGCAATATCGGGCGGATCGCCAGCACGTCGGCATCCTTGATGTGGCGCCGGTCTTCGCGCATATGCAGCGTGATCGCGTCGGCCCCGGCTTCCTCTGCCAGCAGGGCAGCCTTGAGCGGATCGGGATAAACCGTGCCGCGCGCATTGCGCAGCGTCGCGACGTGGTCGATGTTCACGCCGAGGTCGATGATGGGAGAATTGGGTTGTAAATAGCTCATACGGTTCTCGTCATAATTGGGTCAGATCGATCAGGATCTGGCGCGTATTCAAAGGCACGCCGCCCAAATGGTGCGCCAGCAAAAACCGCATCAGCGTCTTGCTCTGCGCCTGTGTGACGGCGTCGCTGTAATCCTGCTGCTCCATGTCGAGCAGGGTCTTGCCCGCCACCGCCGGCCAGCGGTCGGCAGCGCGTGCCGGGCGCGGCCCGCTCTCGGGGTCGACCACGTAAGTCTGTTTCGGATCGATCGCCTCCCCGCTCGCACGGCATACCGTGAAGTTGGTGGCGACACCGGTTTCTTTCAACAGCGCACGCTCGAATTTGCGCAACACGATGGGCGCGGGTTCGTCATGCGCCAGCTCGTTCAGGGCCGCGACGTAATGATCGAACAGCACCGGATGCGGATCGTCGCGCGCCAGGAGCTTGACCAGCAATTCATTGAGATAGAAGCCGCACAGGAGCGCCGACTTTTCCAGCGGCAGCATGCCGCCGACCCACTCGGCGCCGACCAGCGTGCGCATCTCGGCCTTGCCGCTCCAGCCCAATGACAAGGGCTGGAAGGTTTGCAATACACCGCGCAATTTGGAATTGGGCCGCTTGGCGCCCTTGGCAACAACCGGGATGCGGCCATGATCGCGCGAAAACACATCGACGATCAGGCTGGTTTCCTTATAGGGATAACTATGCAGCACGAAGCCCGGCTGGCCGGAGATCCGGTGTTCCCTCTCGGCCGGCCTGCGTGCCTTGCTTGCTACGCGCTTTGGCGCAACATCGGACACTTCCGGCAGGTCGGGCACATTCGCCTCGGTCTCATCGGTATCCAGAACGGTGTCCATGGCATCGGCTCAGAGCCTGAACCGGCTCTTATTCGTACCCGTAAGCACGCAACCCGGCTTCGTTGTCGGCCCAGCCCGACTTGACCTTGACCCACACCTCAAGATACACCGGCCCGCCGAACAGGCGCTCCATGTCGAGCCGCGCCTGGGTCGAAATTTCCTTGAGCTTGGCGCCCTTGTGCCCGATCAGCATGGCCTTGTGCATATCGCGTTCGACCAGGATGGCGGCGAACACGCGGCGCAGGTTGCCTTCCTGCTCGAACTTTTCGATCAGCACCGTGCTGGTGTAAGGCAGTTCTTCACCGACGAAGCGGAACACTTTCTCGCGCACGATTTCGGCCGCCAGGAAACGCTCGCTGCGGTCGGTGATATCGTCTTCGCCGAAGATCGGCGAGTTCTGCGGCAGATGATTGCGGATTTCGGCTTGCAGGCTGTCGAGCTGGAAATTCTGCTTGGCCGACACCGGCACCACGGCCGCGAAATCGTGCCGCGCCGCGACTTGCTGGGCGAACGGCATCAGCGTCGCCTTGTCCTTCATCTTGTCGGACTTGTTGATCACGAGGATGCATGGCACATTCGGCGGCAACAGGTCCACCACTTGCTGGTCGGCCGGGCCGAAGCTGCCGGCTTCGACGATGAGCAGGATCACGTCGGCCGCCGTCAGCGAACCGCTCACGGTCTTGTTGAGCGTGCGGTTCAAGGCATTGGCGTGGCGCGTCTGGAAGCCCGGTGTGTCGACGTAGATGAACTGCGTGTCTTCAGTGGTCTGGATGCCGGTGATGCGGTGGCGCGTGGTTTGTGCCTTGCGCGAGGTGATGCTGACCTTGGCGCCGATCAGCATGTTCATCAGCGTCGACTTGCCGACGTTGGGACGGCCCACGATGGCAATGTAGCCGCAGCGGAAATCGGCCGAGGCGCCAGCCGGGCTGGCGGCATCAAGGTCGCCGGGATGTTCGGATTGTGTCATGCAGTCTTGCTTTGGCCGGCTGCGACCAGTGGCAACTCCAGGTCGATGTGTTCCTGTACGGCGCCTTCGTTCTTCTTGTCGGCGGTCTCATGCTTGCCCTTGCCCTCGGCTTTCGTTTCGGGCTTGGGTTCGGATTTATTGTCCGCCTTGGCCTCCGTCTTGGCCTCCGTCTTGGCCTCCGTCTTGGCTTCAGTCTTGGAGGATTCGGCCTTGGCTTCGGTCTTGGCCGCCTTTGCGGGTTTGGCCTGCGCTTCGGCCGGCGCTTCGCTTTGCACGGTGGCGATGCCGGCCAGCTTCAATTGCGCCGTGCGCGGCTTGCTCTTCTTCGTAGACGTCGGCGTCTTGGCCAAAGCGGTCTGCACCGCTTCCAGCGCCAGCTTGGCTGCCGCCTGCTCGCCGGCGCGGCGGCTGCCGCCGGTGCCGAACACCTGGATCTCGAGCTTGGGCACAAGGCATTCGATTTCGAATTCCTGGTTGTGGGCCGCACCGTGGGTAGCGACCACATTGTATTGCGGCAGCGCGATCTTCTTGCTTTGCAAGAATTCCTGCAACAGCGTCTTGGCATCCTTGCCCAGGGTCTTGGGATCGACCGTATCGAGGATGGGGATATAGAGCGAACGGATCACGTCACGCGCCTTGTCGAATCCGGCATCGAGGAAAATCGCGCCGAATAACGCCTCGAGCGTATCGGCCAGAATCGACGGGCGGCGGAAACCGCCCGACTTCAATTCGCCTTCTCCCAGTCGCAAAAATTGCGGCAGATCGAGCCGCTGCGCGATTTCATAGAGCGACTGCTGCTTGACGAGGTTGGCGCGCAAGCGCGATAAATCGCCCTCGTCGATCTTGCTGTAGCGGTCGAACAGCAGCGAAGCCACCACGCAATTCAGGATGGAGTCGCCCAGAAACTCCAGGCGCTCGTTATGCAGGCCGCTATGGCTGCGGTGCGTCAAGGCCTGCTGCAACAACGCTGCCTCCTTGAACGCATGCCCCAACCGGTCCTGCAATAACGATAAATCCATGCTCACTTCTCTCCGTTCACTTGCTTTGGGGCCCAGGGGCCCGCTGCTGTTACTGATCGCCGCCGGACTTCTTCGGCGTCAGGTTAGGCGACGTCGAATATTCGTAATCGATTACGAGGCTGGCCGGACCCACCAGCGGAATCTTCCTCTCGTACGCCACGCCGACTTCGAAACCGTCGCCGCTCTTCTGGATGTCAAGATCCTTGCCGGTCACCGAAGCGATGTAGGCCACGTCGGCCTGCTTGTCGAACGACGCGCGGATCTCCGGCGCCGAATTGCCCTCGGTCTTGGCCTTCGCGATCGCCTTCTTGACGGACATGAATTCGGTCACGGTAGGCACCACTTTCAGCGCGATCACACCGATCCCGCCGAGAATCGCGAGAATGAAGATCAGGCCGACCAAGCTCACGCCCCGCTGTTTGACTGCTGCTCCCATCATGGTTTGGCTCCCATTAAATTATTTACCAGAGGAACTACGCAAATCCGTCCCCGACCAATCGCGCTGCCGCGGACACTACATTAAAGTAAGGCAAGACAGCCCGACGATACCAGCGCGGTTTGCGTAAGCCCGGGACTTATTGAAATCCACCGATACGCTTGAGATCATCAAGATTCATCCAGATGCCTACCGCCTTGCCGACAATGTTTTCATCAGGCACGAAACCCCAGTAGCGGCTATCCGCGCTGTTGTCCCGATTATCCCCCATCATAAAGTAATGACCCGGCGGCACGCTACAAGTGAAATCTTCGACGCTGTTGTTGTCATATACACACATTTCCCGCATCTCGAAGTTGGTGTTCGGGTGGTTTTCGCTCCGAATATCGCGCGAATTCAGGATTTTATGTTTCACACCTGTCAAGTTTTCCGTGAACTGCGCATTGTAAGTAATGCCATCGCGGAAGTCCTTTTCCGCCTCATACGCCACTTTCTGACCATTAATGGTTAAGTGTTTGTTTTTATAGGTGATTTTATCACCTGGCACGCCGACTACGCGTTTAATGTAGTCCGTGCTTGGATCGACCGGATAGCGAAACACCATGACGTCGCCGCGCTTGGGGTCACCGACATGGATGATGGTCTTGTTCACCAGCGGCAAACGAATGCCGTAAGTGAATTTGTTGACCAGGATGAAGTCGCCCGACACCAGCGTCGGTTCCATCGAAGCCGAAGGAATCTTGAACGGCTCATACAGGAAAGAGCGCACGAAGAACACCACCGCGATCACCGGGAAGAAGCTGCCCGAATACTCAATCCAGGTCGGTTGGCGCAGGATGCTCGCTTCCAGCGCGGCGCGCCCGCTTTCGTCGAACTTGATGCCTTCGGCCTTGAGCTTGGCGCTGCGCGCATCGAACTCGGCCAGCGCAGCAGTCGCGCTGGCCTTGCGCTGTTTGGCCAGGTAGAACACGTCGAGGAACCAGATGATGCCCGTGACAACCGTGAGAATAAACAGAATCAGGGTGAAGTAGCTCAGTATCGACTGTCCGCTCATTTTTCGTCCACTTGGAGGATTGCCAAAAATGCTTCCTGGGGAATTTCGACCGAGCCCACCTGCTTCATGCGCTTCTTGCCGGCCTTCTGCTTTTCCAGGAGCTTGCGCTTGCGTGAAATGTCGCCGCCGTAGCACTTGGCCAGCACGTTCTTGCGCATGGCCTTGACGTTTTCGCGCGAAATGATGTTCGAGCCGATGGCCGCCTGGATCGCCACATCGAACATCTGGCGCGGAATGAGTTCGCGCATCTTGGCGGCCACGGCGCGGCCGCGGAACTGGCTGTTGGCGCGATGCACGATGATGGCCAGCGCATCGACCTTCTCGCTGTTGATCAGCATATCGACCTTGACCACATCGGACGGACGGTTTTCCTTGAACTCGTAATCCATCGAGGCATAGCCGCGCGAGGTCGATTTCAGCTTGTCGAAGAAATCGAGCACGATTTCGGCCATCGGCATTTCATAGGTCAGCTTGACCTGCTTGCCGTGATAGCTCATGTCCATCTGGTTGCCGCGCTTTTGCGTGCACAGCGTGATCACCGAACCGACATACTCCTGCGGCATGTAGAGGTTCACCGTGACGATAGGCTCGCGGATCTCTTCGATCTTCGACGGGTCAGGCATCTTGGACGGGTTGTCCACCATCAAAATGCTGCCGTCGCGCAGCAGCACTTCATAGATCACCGTCGGCGCGGTCGTGATCAAGTCCATGTCGAACTCGCGCTCCAGGCGCTCCTGCACGATCTCCATGTGCAGCAAGCCGAGGAAGCCGCAGCGGAAACCGAAACCGAGCGCCTGCGACACTTCCGGCTCATACATCAGCGCGGCATCGTTCAGTTTCAGTTTTTCCAGCGAATCGCGCAACGCATCGTATTGATTTGCTTCCACCGGGAACAGGCCGGCGAACACCTGCGGCTGCACTTCCTTGAAGCCCGGCAGCGGTTCGGCGGCGGGGCGCGAAGCGTGCGTGACCGTGTCGCCCACTTTCGCCGCCTTCAACTCCTTGATGCCGGCGATGATGAAGCCCACCTGGCCTGCCGAAATCGATTCGCGCGTGAGCGATTTGGGCGTGAACACGCCCACGCTCTCGGTGAGGTGCTGGGAGCCGTTGGCCATCAGCAGGATTTTTTCTTTCGCGCGCAAGGTGCCATTGACCACGCGCACCAGCATCACCACGCCGACGTAATTATCGAACCAGGAATCGACGATCAGCGCCTGCAACGGCGCATCGGGGTCGCCCTGCGGCGGCGGCACCTTGGCGATCAATGATTCCAGCACGTCTTCCACGCCCAGGCCGGTCTTGGCCGAGCAGCGCACGGCCTCGTGCGCGTCGATGCCGATCACTTCCTCGATCTCGGAAATCGCGTTGTCCGGGTCGGCCGAAGGCAGGTCGATCTTGTTCAACACCGGCACCACTTCCACACCGAGTTCGATCGCCGTGTAGCAGTTGGCAACGGTCTGCGCTTCCACGCCTTGCGAAGCATCGACCACCAGCAATGCGCCTTCGCACGCGGAAAGCGAGCGGCTGACTTCATAGCTGAAATCGACGTGCCCCGGCGTATCGATCAGGTTCAGGTTATATATCTGGCCGTCCCTGGCCTTATAGGCGAGCGCAGCGGTCTGCGCCTTGATCGTGATGCCGCGTTCGCGCTCGAGGTCCATCGAGTCGAGCACCTGTGCTTCCATTTCGCGGTCAGAAAGGCCTCCGCACAGCTGGATGATGCGATCGGCGAGCGTCGATTTGCCATGGTCGATGTGCGCGATGATGGAAAAGTTGCGGATGTTGTTCATTAACTAAAATGCAATTACAAAAAAAGCGCTCTAGAGCGCCTTGTTGCCTGGAGAGAAGTTGACGTCATTTCTATGGCCGCATTTTACCGGATTTCAGAGGGGAAATCCCGGTTTATCGGCGCCGGCGTACGCTAATGCCACTCTCTTGCCACAAACCGGCAGCGGCGGCGCAAAACATTCCTCCAGGGCATTTTTACCCTCCTTGCTCCAGGAAGTCGCGCAAGGCGACAGGATCGAGGAAGTAATGGCATAGTTGCACCGGCGCATCGGTCTCGCTCTTTTGCCCCAGCAAGACCGGCACCAACTCATCGTAGCGCGCCACCAGCTCCGGGTCGGCATCGACATCGATCACTTCAACCGTATAAGGCTGGCCCATGCCGGCGGCATGCAGGGCTTGCAGCATGTCGTCGCAAAGATGGCAATAGCTGCGCGAGTAAAGCGTGAACTTCGGCGTGAACTTCGGCGTGAATTTCATGGTCTGCGCATGGCGGTCACTTGGCATCGCTCAAACCGTCATCCCCGCGAAAGCGGGGATCCACATTGAAACCTTCATTCGAGGCATGGTGGATCCCCGCTTTCGCGGGGATGACGGATCTAATACTTGGGCCTACGGTTTGACGGCAGCGTGAGCAAAGCCTTATTGTGCGTTCGGCTTCAACAAAATGAATTGCGAAGCGCCGCCGCGCGTCACCAGGAGCGGCACAGCCTTCTTCGGCTCCAGCTTGGCGACCAGGGCATTGAACTGCTTGCTGTCGGTGATATCGGTGTCCTTCAAGCGTTGCACCACGTCACCGGGGCGCAAGCCGGTGGACTGGGCCGAGCCTTCAGCGGACTCGATCAAGACACCGTGGTCGACACCAAGCTCTTTCTTTTGCTCGTCAGTCAGGTCGCTGGTAATCAAACCCAGCGCATTGACGCCCTGCTCGGCCTTGTCGTCCTTCTTCGGCTTCTTGCCATCCTTCCTGGCCGGTGCGGTCTTGTCGGCTTCCACTTCGGCCACCACAACGGTCAGGTCGCGCTGCGCACCCTTGCGCCAGACCGTAATCCCGACCTTGGTGCCGGGCTTGGTGGCGCCGGCCATGCGGCGCAGGTCGCCCATCGATTCGACCTGCGTACCGTTGTACTTGATCACGATGTCGCCGGCCTGGACGCCGCCCTTCTCGGCCGGGCTGCCCGGTTCGACGCGCGCCACCGAGGCGCCTTCAGCCTTGGGCAAATTGAGCGACTCGGCGATCTCGCGCGTCACGTCCTGGATCTGGATGCCGAGCCGGCCGCGCGTTACCTTGCCGTTGGCCTTCAATTGCTCGACCACCCGCACCGCATCGTTGATCGGCACCGCAAACGAAATGCCCATGTAGCCGCCCGATTCGCTGAATATCTGCGAATTGATACCCACCACCTCGCCGCGCATGTTCAACAGCGGCCCGCCCGAATTGCCGGGATTGACCGCCACGTCGGTCTGGATCAGCTTGAGATAGTCGCCAATCTCGCGCGCCTTCGACGAGATGATGCCGGCCGTCACGGTATTGTCGAGGCCGAACGGCGAACCGATGGCAATGGCCCATTCGCCGGCACGGATCTTGTCGGAGTCGCCCAAGGTCAGGTGCGGCAAGGTGCCGCCGTCGATCTTGAGCAGCGCGATGTCGGAATCCTTGTCGGCGCCGATCACCTTGGCCTTGAATTCGCGCTTGTCGGTCATCGTGACGTGCACTTCATCGGCGCCGTCAACCACATGCGCATTGGTCAACACGTAGCCGTCGGCGGAAATGATGAAGCCCGAACCGATGCCGCGGTCGACTTCCTGCTCCTGCTCTTCCGGCACCTGCTTGCGGTTCTTCGGGCGCGGCTGTTGCGGCGTCGGCTGCTGCGGCATCGGCACGCCGAAGAAGCGGCGGAAGAACTCCTGCGCCTGATCGTCGTCGCCCTGCTGGTTCTGGCCCAGCTTGATCTTTTGCGTGGTGCGAATATTGACCACAGCCGGGCCGGCCTTGTCGACCAGATCGGTAAAGTCCGGCAGCGCCACCGCCGCACTGGCTTCAGGTGCCGCGCCGGCGGCGGCGGGAACGAACAGGACAGCGCACGAGGCAAAGGTCAGGCCGAGCACGGCCTTGGAAAACGAGGCGATGGTTTTCATGAAAGGACTGTAACGAAAAAAGTTTACTTGGTTTTGAATTCGATCGAATCCGCGACTTGCTTCACCGTCGTCGTAGGCACTTCCCCGACGATGGTAAGCCAGTGGTCTCCCTGACGCTTGCCGACGATGCTCATGGCACCCTGCTGCGCCGTTCCATCGGTGCGGCTGCGCGTAATCGGCTCGACAAACACCGAAATGGCCGCCAGACCGTCGGAATAGACAACCTGTGCCAGTTGATGCTGGCCCGGGGTCGACACTGGAGCGCCGGCGCCCGGATCCGCATCAGGCACCATGCGCAGCAATTCATAGACTTTCTTGAAGCCGGGCGGCACGCCTGTTACGGACCAGCCCGAGAGCGACGCCTGTATCGTGGCCGAGTTTTCCACGTGCCAGGCGGCCGTATTGGGGAAGCTCGGATGGATCGCACTCTTGTCCACGCCGCCGATCATGACCTGGGCAAAGCTGATCTGCTCCAGAATCTGATTCTGGCTGTTGACGGTCTGCGCCCCGAGCAGCAGGCCGGTCACGCGCTCGCCGCACAGGCGGTAGCCATAGCGCAGCGCATCCTTCGGCTCCAACAGGATGGTCTGGCAATCGTAACCGGCGATACGGGCGAGGTCGCCCTTCTTGATGTCGTAGTGCTCGGTAAGATCAGGAGCGTTGGCGGCGATCATGCCGGGGAAGGACTCCGGCGACGAACGCTTTTCCTTCATGATGGTATGGATTTCGGGGATGTAGCAAGCCACCTCGTCGTTCACGCGGATGTATTCGCGCGGGCGTCCGTCGAGGATTTCCAGCTTCTCCAGCTCGTTCTTGCCATCGAGCACATGCGTCACACGCGAGGTGCGCACCTGGTTGGCCTGCTGGAAGACGAAGGTACCGATGTAATTCTGTTTTTGTGCCGCGGTCTGGATCAACTTGAGCCAGGCCATCGCGTCGCGCTTGTCGGCGTCGTCGGCGGCATAAGCCGACAACGCCGCGAAGCCGAGCCAGGCGACCATGAACTTCGACAACAACATTGTTCGCGGCATGGAACTCATTTATTGCTATCGGAAGTCACCGTATAAGTGGCGGAACGGGCATATTCAGCCGAGCTATTCCAGGAAGGCGAATAGCGCTGGTGTGCCAGCAGATATTGCTCCAGGCGCGGATCGCGCAGCATGGCGCCGTCGGCCGGCGTGGTGGGCGTCGTCGCCGTTGCCGAAGTCAGCACGACGTTGCCGCCAGGCGGGGCCGGAAGAATAACCTTTTGCTGGGCATCCACCACATCCTGCTTCTTCGTCATTTGCGGCACCATCACCACGGCAAACACCGCAGCGGCCGCAATCGCGGTCGGAATGGCAAAACGCCTGAAACCGGACCCTGCGGCAGCCTGCTGCAACTGGGCCGGTTGCGCCCCGCCCTGTTTGGGCGGGGCCAGAATGGGAGGCTCCTCGTCCAGACGGGCGAGCAAGCCGGCGGTGAACCCGCCGCTGAGCTCATGCGCCATGTCTTCCGAGCGCAAAACGTCACCGATCTGATGGTAGACGTCCCACGTTGCGCGACCTTCGCTGCGGCGCAGCGATGCCAATGTCACCTCGATGTATGCATCACCGAGTTCACTATCGAGCAAAGCCGAAATTTGCTCTTGTGTCATGTCTTTCGTTTCCATTACACCCTCTTGCCTGCCAGGAAGCCCCTATTGTAATTTTTACCACCTTTCGCCTCTAGGAATCTACTGCGCGTCCCAATCTCGGTCCTGCGATGCTCGCCGTACATCCGTACGGCTGCGCTTCTCGCCCCAACCTTGGGTCGCTCGCTACGATTCTTAGCGGCGCTTTATTTCTAGACTGTCACCATCGCTTGTCTATCGCCGTACCAAGCAGTGGCCTCAGTTTTTCCGCGATAGCCTCGCGCGCCCTGAATATCCGACTTCGTACAGTACCGATCGGACATCCCATGGCCTCGGCTATTTCATCATAACTGAGACCCTCAATTTCCCGCAAACTGATGGCAACGCGCAGTTCTTCCGGCAGTGATTCCATCGCGATGTTGACCGTTGCGGCAATCTGCTTCGTGGCCAGCATCGACTCGGGGGTGTTGATATCCCTTAGTTGCTCTGCATCGTCAAAAGTTTCCGCCTCTTCAGCGTTCGTTTCAGTCGAAGTCGGCGCCCGCCGTCCTTGGGTCACCAGATAGTTTTTCGCGGTATTGATGCCGATCCGGTAAAGCCAGGTATAAAACGCCGATTCCCCGCGAAATTGCGGCAGCGCACGATACGCTTTGATGAAGGCTTCCTGCACCACATCTTCCGCTTCCGCCTGGTCGCGCACCAGCCGCGACACCAGTCGCATCAATTTCCGTTGATATTTGATCACCAAGAGCTCGAACGCCTTCTTGTCGCCTCGCTGCACGCGTTCGACAAGGAGCTGATCAATTTCGCGTTCTGTCGTCAATCCCCGATTTCCTTATTCTTGCGCAACATACGCGATTCTCGTGCAATAGACAGCGCCATGAAAAAATAGTTCAATTCAGAAACTCAATCCGGAAAGCGATGCGCGGCAATCCAGCGGCAGGCAACCGATACGGCCCGGAATGCGTCGGATGGCAAACTGTCGGGCAAAATGGCAACGCGGTGCACAAGGCCATCCCCATCCTGCAGGCGCAGCAACAGGAAATTCGGCCACATGGTCGAATCGGCGAGCAATCTTACCAATAATCCGTCATCCGAGGCGGATTTTCCCGCTTCGCCGTCACTGCCCTGCGCACCGGATTTTGTGCGCCTCAATCTGATTTGTCCGGTCCCGGAAATATCAAGCTGCCAACATTGGCGGCCGCGCCGAATCGAGCGCAAGCCCAATCCCGCAAGGGCGAAGCAGCATAGCGCCACGATGAACGCGAAAATCGGCGATATGGCGGGAACGGCCCCCAGCAGAAAAGCCAGGCCTAGCGCCGCGCAGCCGCAGCACATCGCAGTGCATAGCCCGAACAGCACCCTGGAAGGCGGGACAAGCACCGAGACGGCGATCGACATGGAAACGAAACGCCCCGAACCGTTGCGGATAAGGGGCCGGCAGCGTCAAACTTTGCCGAACACCAGCGTGCCGTTGGTGCCGCCGAATCCGAACGAATTCTTGACGGCGATATTGATCGGCATCTGGCGCGCCGCATTGGCGCAATAGTCAAGATCGCAAGCCGGATCCTGATTGAAGATATTGATGGTCGGCGGCGAAATCTGGTGATGCGTCGCCAGCACGGTAAAGACCGCCTCCAGCCCGCCCGCGCCGCCCAGCAGGTGACCGGTCATGGACTTGGTCGAATTGACCACGACCTTCTTGGCATGCTCACCCAGGGCGCGCTTGATGGCGATGGTCTCGGCCACGTCGCCCAGGGGCGTCGAGGTGCCGTGGGCATTGACGTAATCGACCTGGTCGGCATTGATGCCGGCATTTTTCAGTGCGGCCAGCATGCAGCGCCGCGCGCCGTCGCCGTCTTCCAGCGGAGCGGTCATATGGTAAGCGTCGGCACTCATGCCGAAGCCCAGCAGCTCGGCATAAATCTTGGCGCCGCGCGCCTTGGCGTGCTCATACTCTTCCAGCACCATTACACCGGCGCCTTCGCCCAGAACGAAACCGTCGCGGTCGCGGTCCCAGGGACGCGAAGCCGTGGCCGGGTCGTCATTGCGCGACGACAGCGCGCGCGCCGAAGCGAAGCCGCCCAGGCCCAGCGGGGAAATCGTCGATTCCGCGCCGCCAGCGATCATCACGTCGGCATCGCCGTACTCGATCATGCGCCCGGCTTCGCCGATGCAATGCAAGCCGGTGGTGCAAGCCGTGACGATGGAGATGTTCGGCCCCTTGAGACCGTATTTGATCGACAGGTGGCCCGAGATCATGTTGATGATCGAGGCCGGCACGAAGAAAGGACTGATGCGGCGCGGGCCGCGATTCAGGTATTCCGTATGGGTTTCCTCGATCATCGGCAAGCCGCCGATGCCCGAACCCACGATCACGCCGATCCGCTCCGCATTGGCCTCGCTCACAACCAGGCCGCTATCCTGCATGGCCTGCATGCCTGCCGCCAAGCCGTAATGGATGAACGTATCCATATGGCGCGCTTCCTTGGCGGGCATGTAGTCTTCGACGTTGAAGCCTTTGACCTCACCGGCAAAATGCGTGGAGAACGGAGTGGCGTCGAACTTGGTGACGGTGGCAATCCCCGATTTACCCTCGGTGATGGCTTTCCACGAATCGGCAATATTATTGCCGACCGGGGAAACGCAACCCAGACCAGTGATGACGACGCGGCGTTGTGAGCGAATCAAATGAATCTCCTGAAGTCGATCAAATCCGACTTTGGGCAATACTGAATCTACTTAAAGATGCTGGAAGATATGTTGAAGAAGCGTAGCGAGCAGGCCGAGTTTGCGCCGGGAAGCACAGCCGTACTTAAGTACGGCGAGCATCGCAGGCGCAAAATCGGGCTGCGCAGTAGCTTATTCAGCATATCTTAGGCCTTGACGTGCGCTTTTGCGTAGTCAATGGCTTGTTGAACGGTCGTGATCTTTTCAGCTTGCTCGTCGGGGATTTCCATTTCGAACTCGTCTTCCAGTGCCATGACCAGTTCGACGGTGTCGAGCGAATCGGCGCCCAGGTCATCGACGAAGGACGATTCGGTCTTGATGTCGGCTTCGGCGACGCCCAGTTGCTCGGCGACGATCTTCTTCACGCGTTGTTCGATATCGGACATGTTTATGACTCCAGTCAGTGTGGTTGGTGTTACAGAAAGTGCGCGCATTTTAGCAGGTTTGCGCAGCAATGATTCATTTTTAAAACTTCGCTGCCGCATTGCATCAAAACCTTTGATTCTGAGCGCAACGGCGGGCAAAATCAATTAACTCATGTACATCCCGCCGTTCACGTGGATCGTCGTGCCGGTAATGTACGAGGCATGCGAGGACGCCAGGAAGCCCACGGCGGCGGCGATATCCTCGGGCAGGCCGAAGCGGCCCAGCGGAATCTGCTGCAGCAAGCCGGCGATCTGCTGTTCGTTCAGCGCGCGCGTCATGTCGGTATCGATGAAACCCGGTGCGATGCAATTGACCGTGATGTTGCGGCTGCCGATCTCGCGCGCCAGTGCGCGGCTCATGCCGGCCACGCCGGCCTTGGCGGCGGCATAATTCATCTGGCCCGCATTGCCGGCCGAGCCGACCACCGAAGTGATATTAATGATACGCCCATGTTTGGCTTTCATCATGCCGCGCAGAACTGCGCGCGACAGCCGCCCAACCGCCGTCAGGTTGGTCGAAATCACGCTGTCCCATTCCTCGTCCTTCATGCGCATGGCGAGTTGATCCTGGGTAATGCCGGCGTTATTGACCAGAATCGTCACCGCGCCGTATTCCTTGGCGATCGTCTCGATCAAGGCATTCGATGCCTCGGCGTCGGTGACGTTCAATACCGCGCCACGGCCCGCATTTTCGGATTGCGGACCGGCCGCTTGCAGGTATTCGGTAATCGCCGCCGCCCCCGCTTCCGTGGTGGCCGTACCCACCACCTTGGCACCGAGCTTGGCCAAATGTGTGGCGATGGCGCGGCCGATGCCGCGCGAAGCGCCGGTCACCAGCGCGACTTGATTGTGCAGATCTTGCGTAACAGAAAGGGTCACTTGAGCAACTCCAAGACTTTATCCAAAGAAGCCTGATCGACGATGGCATCGCCCACCAGGTCGCCGTTGATGCGCTTGACCATGCCGGCCAAGGCCTTGCCGGGGCCGCATTCGATGACGTGGGTTACACCCTCGCCCGCCATCTTTTGCACCGTTTCGACCCAGCGCACCGGGCAGGCGGCCTGGCGCACCAGCGCATCCTTGATGGCGTCGGGATCGTTCAATACCGCCACGTCGACATTGTTGACCAGCGGGATGATGGGCGCGGCAAAGCTCACATTGGCCAAATAAGCGCGCAAGCGATCCGAAGCCGGCTTCAGCAGCGACGAATGGAACGGCGCCGACACGGCCAGGCCTTGCGCGCGCTTGGCGCCACGTGCCTTGGCGGCGGCACAGGCGCGCTCGACGGCAGCCGCATGGCCCGCGATCACGACCTGGGCCGGCGTGTTGAAATTGACCGCTTCCACCACGTCACCTTGCGCCGCTTCGGCACAGGATGCACGCACATCGTCGTCCGACAAACCGAGGATGACAGCCATCGTGCCCTGCCCCACCGGCACGGCTTCCTGCATGGCCTGGGCGCGAAAGCGCACCAGGGGCAGCGCATCCTTGAAGGCGATCACGCCGGCGGCAACCAATGCCGAATATTCGCCGAGGCTGTGGCCGGCCACCATGGCAGGCACGGCGCCGCCGGCGGCGAGCCAGGCACGGTAGGTAGCCACGGCAGCGGTCAACATGACCGGCTGGGTGTTGGTAGTCAGATCGAGTTCTTCCTTCGGCCCTTCAGCGATCAGCTTGGCCAGATCGAGTTGCAGGACGTCGGAAGCTTCAGCCACGGTGTCGCGCACGGCGGCGTTGTCGGCGAAGCCGTTCAACATGCCGATCGATTGCGAACCTTGGCCGGGGAATACGAAAGCGAACTTTGTCATAGAAGTCTAATTCAAATACGATTACATTTTTGCGAGGACCGCGCCCCAGGTGAACCCACCTCCGACGCCTTCCATCATCACGTTGTGGCCGGGCTTAATGCGGCCGTCGCGCACGGCGGCGTCCAGCGCCAGCGGGATCGAGGCGGCCGAGGTGTTGCCCTGCTCGTCCACCGTCACCACCATGCGCTCCATCGGCAAACCCAGCTTCTTGCAAGTGCTTTGCATGATGCGGATATTGGCCTGGTGCGGAATCAGCCAGTCGAGCTGGGAAGCTTCCATGCCGGCGATCTCCAGCGCTTCGTTGGCCACTTTCTCCAGCACCGAGACGGCCAGCTTGAACACCGCCGGGCCATCCATGTAGAGATAGGCGCTGCCTTCGATCACGCCGCCATTGACCGCGCCGGGAATGCACAGGATGTCGCCGTGGTTGCCGTTGGCGTGCAGCTTGGTGGCCAGGATGCCGGGCTCATTCGATGCGCCCAGCACCACTGCGCCGGCGCCGTCGCCGAACAGCACGCAGGTGGTGCGGTCTTCAAAATTCAAGATGCGTGAAAACACTTCGGCGCCGATGATCAGCGCCTTCTTGTGCGCGCCGGACTTGATCAGGCTGTCGGCAATCGCCATCGCATAGGCAAAGCCGCTGCACACCGCTTGCACATCGAACGCCGCGCCGCCGTTGGCGATGCCGAGCTTCCTTTGCACCACGCAGGCCGTACTGGGAAAGCCGCCGAAATGGTCCGGCGTGGAAGTGGCGAGGATGATGAGGTCGATGTCGTTCGGCGCGACGTCGGCCGCGTCCAGCGCACGCTGCGCCGCGATCACGGCCAGATCGCTGGCCTGCACGTCGTGCTCGGCATAGTGGCGCGCGGAAATGCCGCTGCGCGTGACGATCCATTCGTCCGAGGTCTCAATCCCCTTTTGCGCCAGTTGGGCCGCCAGATCCTGATTGGTCACGCGCTTGGGCGGCAGGTAGCTGCCGGTCCCGATGATTTTGCTGTAGAGAGTCATGCTGCGTTCTTGGGTTCGCTCAAGTCGTTCGTGGTGGCGGGAGACAGATTCAGGGTGTGGACTTCGGCGCCGGCGGCATCACCCTCACTTTGCGGCATCAGCGCGGCAATGGTGGTGGAAATGCGCACCAGCACGTCGAGCTTGGCGGCTTCATAGGCGCGCCGGATCGCCCATTCGTAGCCATAGGCATCGGCGCCGCCGTGACTCTTGAACACCAGGCCGCGCAAGCCGAGCAGGCTGGCGCCATTGTAGCGCGAAGGGTTCATGCGCTTGGAAATGGCTTTCAAGGCGCCGCGCGCGATGAGCGCGCCCAGCATATTCATGGGATTGCTCTTGAATTCGGCAGTCAGCACGACCTTGAAGAAACGCCCCAAGCCTTCGGAAGCCTTCAGCACGACGTTGCCGACAAAGCCGTCGCACACCACGATGTCGGTGGTACCCTTGAAGATGTCGTCGCCTTCGACGTTGCCGTGGAAATTGAGCACGCCTTTTTCGTGGTCGGCGCGCAACAGCTTGGCGGTCTGCTTGACCACGTCGTTACCCTTGATGTCTTCCTCGCCGACGTTCAGCAAGCCCACCGTGGGCAGCTTGCGGTGCTCCATGGCCGACACCAATGCCGAACCCATGAGCGCGAACTGATGCAGATGGACCGGTTCGCAATCGACGTTGGCGCCCAGGTCGAGCATGTAGGTCGGCTTGTCTTTCTGGTTCGGAATCAGGGTGCAGATGGCCGGGCGGTCGACGCCGGGCAGCGTCTTCAAGACGTAGCGCGAGATCGCCATCAGGGCGCCGGTGTTGCCGGCCGAGACACAGGCTTGCACCCGCCCTTCCTTGAGCTGGCTGATCGCCACGCGCATCGAGGAGTCCTTCTTGCGGCGCAGGGCGACTTCGAGCGGGTCGTCCATCGTGACGACTTCCGTTGCCGGCAATACGGACAGGCGCGGGTGATCCGTCGCCTTGTGCTTTTTCAGCACGGCGCGTATCTGCTCTTCGAGTCCGACCAACACCAGTTCGGCATCGGGTTCGCGGCGGACAAAAGAAATTGCAGCGGCCACGGTCACTGCCGGACCGTGATCTCCGCCCATGCAATCGATGGAAATTTTTATCGTCATTGTCAGATGCCGTAGCCGAAATACACGCCGTAATGCACCCGCATTATGGGGCAGAAACCGCGGGATTCACAATGACACATGCACTATTTGGCACGAGACAGATGGATAAGCAAAAACGGCGTCAAGAAGAACCGAGAGAACCGCAGTCCAAACTTGCAACGCCGTTGTTTGCGAGGCCGTTAAGCCAGGAACGATTATTCGTCGTTCTTGGTCTTCAGCACTTTGCGGCCACGATAAAAGCCGTTCGGGCTGATATGGTGACGCATATGGGTTTCGCCGGTGGTCGGCTCGACTGCCAGTTGCGGGGCAACCAGGAAGTCGTGCGAACGGTGCATGCCGCGCTTCGACGGGGACTTCTTGTTTTGTTGGACTGCCATGATGACTCCTAAACCTTAAGTTCTAAAATTTTAACACATCAGCTCGCCTATTGACCACCGGCAAGCCGATAATTCGGGGCAAACTTTCCTCTTCCGCACCACCTTCAGCACATCCTTGTGGCGCGACCTGCTACTGCAAAAGCCTTATTGCTCGCGCTTTACCGCGCGCATTCCTGCTCGCGTCACTGCTTATTCTTGAGCACTTCAAACGGCGACACGCGCTTGTCCACACCGCCGATTTCCTGCCCCAACTGATCGGGACAGCGCTCGTGCTTGGGCGACAGCGGAATCGCGAGCAACACCTCGTCTTCCACCAGCTCAAGCAGATTCATGTTCTTGGAGCCGGCGATGACATCCAGGTCTTCGTCGGCCAGCTTGTCTTCAAGCTCGTCGGCTGCCTCTTCGTCCCGGGCCAAGACCAGCGTGGTCTGCGACGCGACGGGAAACGCAAACGGCGTCAGGCAGCGTTGGCACATCAGCTTGACTTCCGCCTTGACCGACATGTGCAATTGCGGATAACCCAGCGCATGCGTCCCGCCTTGCGCGACCCAATGCACCATGCCCGCAGCATCAGCCGAAGGATCGACAACTTCCTCCCGCAATCTGGCACAATCGGCTACCGCAAGTTCGCCTTCGCGGCGTTCCTTGAGCCGACTGAATTCAAACGTGTCGATCAAAAACGCACTCATGGCAAAAGGTGAACCCGGAAAACCTGCGATAATAACAGGGTTTTCCCTTATTCGTCAAAGTGTTAGCGCGATTTTTAACATGTTTTCCTGCATTTTTTCCAGAATTTGCCGCGCATGACAGAAATTTTACCGACGAATCAAATAAAACTCTTGCAAAAAGAACAAGCAATACCATGCCGATGCCTCCATTGATCCTGGCTTCCAGCTCGCGCTACCGCCAGGAATTGCTCGCGCGACTGCGCCTGCCTTTTTCGGTGCAAGTGCCGGACATCGACGAATCCCCCTTGGCCGGCGAAGCGCCCGAACAAACCGCACTGCGCCTGGCCCAGCGCAAGGCCGAGAAAATCGCCGCCGATGCACCGGACAGCCTCGTGATCGGCTCGGACCAGGTGGCAACCCTGGACGGCATGCAGATCGGCAAGCCCGGCGGCCACGACAAGGCGATGGAACAGTTGCGCGCCATGCGCGGCCGGCGCGTGGTCTTTCATACGGCCTTGTGCCTGATCGATGCGCGCATCGGCGCGGCCTTGCCGATCCAGCTTGAAAACGTGCAGACCTTCGTCAGCTTCCGCAACCTGCCCGACGCCGAACTTGAAGCCTACCTGCGCATCGAACAGCCCTACGATTGCGCCGGCAGCGCCAAGAACGAAGGCCTGGGCATCGCCATCATCGAACGCATCGAAAGCAGCGACCCAAGCGCGCTGACCGGCCTGCCCCTGATCGCCCTGACCGGCATGCTGCGCAAGATTGGCGTCCCTTTCTTCACCGAGTGATCCATGCCCGGCACCCTCTATCTGATTCCCAATACGCTGGGCGCTGCTGCCCCCGAGAGCGACCCGCTGGCCGCGATCATTCCAACCGAAGTGCGCGCCCTGAGCGCCAGGCTCGATTACTTCATTGCCGAAAACGCCAAGACCACGCGCGCCTACCTCAAGCTGGTTGCCCTGCAGCACCCGCTGGCCAAGCCCTTGCAGGAAATCGAGATCCGCGAACTCAACGTCAACACGGCCGCCGCCGCCCTGCCTGCCTTGCTCGAACCCTTGCTGGTCGGGCGTGATGCAGGCTTGATCTCGGAAGCCGGCGTGCCCGCCGTGGCCGACCCCGGCGCCAATCTCGTGCGCCTGGCGCATGCGCGCGGTGTGCCGGTCAGGCCGCTGGTCGGCCCCTCATCGCTCTTGCTAGCCGTCATGGCCAGCGGCTTGAATGGGCAGAGCTTTGCCTTCAACGGTTATCTGCCGGTCGATGCCGCGCAAAGAGCGAAGCGCCTGAAAGAATTGGAAGAGCGCTCGCGCCGTGAAAAGCAGACGCAGCTCTTCATCGAAACGCCTTATCGCAACGCCGCCATGCTGGAAACATTGATCAACACTTGCCACGCGTCCACGCTGATCTGCGTCGCCACCGACATCACGCTGGCGAGCGAATGCATCCAAACAAAAACGGCCGCCGCGTGGAAGAATGAAGTGAATGCAGGCAAGATGCCAGAGTTCAACAAGAAGCCAACGGTGTTCTTGCTGTTGGCGGAATGACCCGGCATCGGGCCATCTCGCTGAAAATCAGAGTTCCTGCCACAGGCACAAGGCGTTCCACGACGCATGCAAGAGCATGCCGGGATACACACTCTTCGAGCGCATCCGCATGTAGCCGAGGCACAAACCCATCAAGAAATGACTGGGAAAGATGATGGGCGACAGATGCAAGATGCTGAACAATGCCCCTTGGATCAACCACGCGTCGCGCGCACCGCACACCTTGCCCAGCGATTCCTGGATGACGCCGCGAAATGCCAATTCTTCGAAAATTCCGGGCATCACGCTAACGAACAGAAACATGCTCCCGACCGGCCAGCCGTCGCGTCGAAAACCGGCGCTCGCCTTCAGCATGGGGACGCCCATGTGCTTGAGCAGCACGAAATAAACACTCGCCACGACGGTAAATCCGGCGGCGACGAACATCATCTCAAGCATACGATCAAGCGAGGGCCGGCGTATCGCGAAGAGCGGCACGATTTCCTGGTAACGCCACGCGGCAAACATGAGGATGATGCAGGCGTCGATCACCTCAAACACGATTTGCGCATCGGTGCTGGGTTCGACGCGCTCTATCATGCCCAATATCATGGAACCGGCCAGCATCAGGCCAAACAGCCAGCCGACCCGGGCGAGTTCCGGCGCATGCGCGGAGAGGCGCGAAGAGGCGGGCTTTTGCTTTACCGGCGCCATTGGCGCGGCGGAACGCAAGTTACACCCGCAAGCCGCGCAGAAATCTGCTTGCTGTCTCACTTTCTTCAGGCAAGCGGGGCAATGGCCCCCGCCGGGCGAGCCGCTTTCAAGCATTCAGATCACGCACGGCCAAGGCGGACTTCACTCCCTTGAACAAGACTGCCACGACGACAATCTTCAGGATCAGCCCATGCGTCAGGCTGGCGGGATCGACAATCGTCGCTACCACCAAAACAACAAGGTAAAGCGCGGTTGCCACCACGATCGCGGCCAGCGGTGCGCGTTTGCTCCACAGGCCCAGTGCAGCCATTGCCGCGGCAAGAATCAAATTGGCCACCAGCGTGCCGGTGGATTCCCATTGCAGGCGGCTGCGCAATTCCCTTACGGTGTAGGTCACGCCGTCAATAGCCTGAGGCAGAACCTGATCGGGATCCATGGTCTGCAGTTTGGCGAGCGCCTGCGCCGTATTCTCTTTGGATAACGAGTACAACAAGAGTCCGCTGACCAGAAACAAAACCGCCAGCACATAGATCGCCTGCGTGGCCTGCTTCACGAGTTTTTCATGGCCGATCAGTTGGGGCGGGGGCATGGCCTGTCCGCATTTTCCGCAAAAACTGTCGTATGGCTTGGCTGCAGCACCACATGCCCGGCATTGGACTGCCTGTTTGCCGCTTTCCAGCATCATCCGCTCGTCGATGCGCAATTCCATGGTCGGCTGACCAACGAATTGCGGAATCACCCAAAGCTGCGCCTTGCGCCCATCGCGCAGGGAAAAGCGCCAGTTGCGCTTCTTTTTCACATTCAGTTTGCCGGGAATGGCAACACCGTTGACGGTGATTTTACTTCTGCGAAATAATCCGTAATGAACAGCGACGAGCGTGGACTCGTCGATCTCCCAAGTTCGCTTCATGCAACGCTTCCCCTATTTTGATTCGCGCGTGCCGGACGTCTTTTAGGATGTACTGGATTGCCGGCTTGTATCATTTAATACTGACATGAAACGCCAGGCATGACAACATTACCCCCGGCAACACGTGCGGCGGTATGGGTGAAGTCGGGCAAGATGCCAGACTTCAACAAGAAACCAACAGTGTTTTTGCTTTTAAGCGATTAGGCTACGTTTCGGCGCCTCTGAAAATCGTAGCGAGCGGTCCTAGGTCGGGATCGAGAAGCGCAGCTGTACTGAAGTACAGCGAGCATCGCAGGCCCGAGATAGGCCCGCGCAGTAGATTTGCAGAGGTGCCCCGCACAAATGCAAAACGACGGATTGCCCGTCGTTTTGCTTGCCTCCAGAGAGGCGTCCACCGAGAAGTCCGAGGCTTCTCACAGCCGCATCGTCGATGCGGTAATCAACTTGGTGTCAGAGCGCGTTCACCCTCGATACCATCCTCCAACGGGGAAATCCCGAATGCTGCTAACCACTATACCCCAATCTTTTGAAGATACAAGGGCTATCCTCTCCATGGGGATTCGATAATGCTGTCGAGCGGGAATCCCACGGGAAACTAATATCCGCAAGGAAAAAACCTTCGGGGGCGATTCAGTGCATCTTCGGCCTGGGCGCATGCCAGATCGACTTCACCGCGCCGGCTCCGACCGAGGCGCCGAACTTCTTCAGCACGCGGTCTTCCAGGCCTTCGTGCTCGGTGTAGTCAACGATATCTTCGGCCTTGAATTCGTCGCGCGCCACGCTGTCGACCGTGCCGAAGTCGTCAGCCAATCCCATGTCGACCGCCTTGGCGCCGGTCCAGAACAAGCCGGAAAACATGTCGGGCGTTTCCTTCAGGCGCTTGCCGCGCCCCTTGCGCACGGCGTCGATGAATTGCTGGTGGATTTCATTGAGCATCGAGAGGGCAAACGCTTTTTGCTTGGGCGTCTGCGGGGAAAACGGATCGAGGAAGCCCTTGTTCTCGCCCGCCGTCAACAAGCGCCGCTCGACGCCGGCCTTGTCCATCAAGCCGGTGAAGCCGAAGCCGTCCATCAGCACGCCGATGGAGCCGATGACGCTGGCCTTGTCGACATAGATGCGGTCGGCCGCGGCGGCGATGTAGTAGCCGCCCGAGGCGCATATTTCATCGACCACGACGTAGATCGGTTTCTTCGGATACGTTTCGCGCAGGCGCGCGATTTCATCGTTGATCATGCCGGCCTGCACCGGGCTGCCGCCGGGGCTGTTGATGTGCAGGATCACGCCGACGGCGTCTTCGTCGGCGAAGGCTTTGTCGAGTGCGGGGATCACCACCTCGGCAGCACCGGCATCGCCGCCTTCGATCTCGCCGTCTATCGTCACCAATGCCGTATGCGCGCCGAAGGATTCGGCCTCATCCTTGCTGTAGAAATAGGCGATGCCCAATCCGCCCAGGAGGAGGAAGACGAACAGGAACTTGAAGAAGATGCCCCAGCGTCGGCTGGCGCGCTGTTCGCTGATGGCGGCCAGCAAGACCTTTTCCAGCACGTCGCGTTCCCAGCCTGCATCGGCTTGCGCGGATGCGGCGGGCGCCGGCGGCGTTTCGGATTTCGCTTCCGCGAGCGGTTCGCGTGGTTGCCCGGGGTTCTCTGTTTCCATCGTGCGTCATTCCTGTTTGGGTTGCGGCGCCTGCACGTAGTCGTCAGGCTGCCAATAGATTTGTCCGTCCTGCTCCACCACCTTGATCACGCGCAGGCTGGCGCCGCGGCAGGGGCCGCCTACGCAGCGCCCGCTCTCGGGCGCATAGATCGCGCCGTGGGTCGAGCACATGATGTACAGGCCGCTCGATTCGAAGAATTCGCCTTCGGCCCAGTCGAGTTCGATGGGGACGTGGGCGCAGCGGTTGAGGTAGCCATACACGTCGCCGCCATAGCGCACGACGAAGCCGGTTGTGTCGTAGCTGCCCGCGCAGACGGGAAAGCGCACTCCCTTGCCGCCTTCGGCAAGGTCTGCCGACGAGCAAACAAGAATCGAGACGGGCACTTTATTGTCGGTCATGCGATGTTCACCATGCCACGTCAGCCGAAGTCCGAGAGCCACTGGTGCAGCTCGCCTATCGATGCCGCCACGAACACGGGATTCAAGGCATGCAATTGCTCGACCGGGTGCGCGCCGAATTCGACGGCCACGCCCGAGGCACCGGCGTTGATCGCCATCTGCAAATCGTGCGTGGTGTCGCCCACCATGACGGTGCGGCGCATGTCCTGTCCCAGTTCGCGCGTCAGTTCCTGCAGCATGGCCGGGTGCGGCTTGGAAAAGGTCTCGTCGGCGCAGCGCGTGGCGTCGAACAGCGACAAGAGCTTGACCTGGTCGAGCGCGCGGTTCAAGCCGACGCGGTTCTTGCCCGTGGCAACGGCCAGGAAATAGCCTTGTTGCGACAGGTCGGCCAGCATCTCGCGCGCGCCCTCGAACAGGACCAGGTCCTGATCCTGCGCCAGGTAGTGATAGCGATAGCGTTCCACCATGCGCGGGTAGTATTTCGGGTCTGTGCCAGGCGGCAGGGCCGCCTGCATGGCGTCACTCAAGCCAAGGCCGATGACGTAGGCCGCCGCCTCTTTGCTCGGCACCGGCAGAGCGAGGTCGCGCGCCGCCGCCTGTATGCACTTGACGATGACGGCGGTGCTGTCCATCAGGGTGCCGTCCCAATCGAAGACGATCAGATCAAACTGTTTTCTAGACATCATTTCCAGCGGGGCGAAACCCGCCGGCTCCCGATACAAAATTTCAAATCCTTGCGCGCCCGCCTCCATAGCGTGCGCGCTTCATTCTTCGGCTGCCACCTGCTCCAGGCTTTCCAGGAAACGTACGCACTCGGGCGGCAGCGGCGACGACAGCGTCACCGGCTTGCCGGTATCCGGATGGGTGAACGTGATCCGGTGCGCATGCAGGAACATGCGCTTGAACGCGATCCGGTTTCCCTCGGCTTTTTGCAGGGCCCGGTTCAGGGCGAAGTCGCCGTATTTATCGTCGCCGACAATCGCGAACCCGGTATGCGACAAGTGCACCCGAATCTGGTGCGTGCGCCCGGTCTTCAATTCTGCTTCGAGCAAGGCATAGGGTCCATATCTTTTCTGCAACACGAACACGGTATGTGAAGCCAGGCCATCGGACTGCACGCGCACGCGGCGTTCGCCGTCGGGGGCATTATATTTAAATAATGGCAACTTGACGTGCTGGCGCGTGTTTTTCCATTCCCCGTGCACCAGGGTCAGGTAGCGCTTGTCGGTTTGACCATCGCGGATTTGTTCGTGCAAGTTCGTCAAGGCCGAGCGTTTCTTGGCCAGCAAGAGCACGCCCGAGGTATCGCGGTCGAGCCGGTGTACCAGTTCGAGGAATTTCGCTTCCGGGCGCGCCGCGCGCAATTGCTCGATCACGCCATAGCTGACGCCGGAGCCGCCGTGCACCGCTACGCCGGCCGGCTTGTCGATCACGAGCAAATGGTTGTCTTCGAGCAATATCTTGAATTCGGCACCCGGGACCGTATCGGTTCGCGCTTCCGCGACACGGATCGGCGGGATGCGCACCACGTCGCCCTGCGCCAGGCGGTAGGTCTGGTCGATACGGCCTTTGTTGACGCGCACCTCGCCGGAGCGCAGCACGCGGTAGATGTGACTTTTTGGAACGCCTTTGCAGATTCTGAGTAAAAAATTGTCAATCCTTTGCCCGGCATCGTCCTCGGAAATGGTGAGCTGCCGTACCTGGGGAGGGACTTGTGCTGCGGAGGAATCCGGCTTTTCAGCCTGTTTCCCCGAAAATCTCGCTAAGTCCTTCATTTTGAATATATAATTGTTTCGCGCTGATGACAAAGTTGGCGCGAGTGTCAGAATAAAGAGCACATTCTACACAGGGGCGTCTCCATCGGCCTCGCCATTTTCGCAAATTCGATGGAGGGACGCTGCCGTATTGTGGCAAACACCACGATTGCGCGAAGCGCCCGAGAGCACTCCACGCGACTTCGCGCAAGCAGTGCTGGCGGCGTCCGTAAATAAGATGTGTACGCAGCGCCCCGGCGCGCGTCAAGGTTGCACCGTTGTTGCGATCGGATGGCGTGTAGGGATGTTGAACTGAAATGCTTGGTTTTAGTAAGGATAAAGTCTGGCAAGCTTGCCTGCTCCCAACAACCTTGGGAGAGTTGACAAGCTCGCCGGTTGACGGTGCCGAAGCACCTGTTGCATGACATGCCGGATCGCTGAAGCGGCGCAGCCTCGCCATCGCTACGATGGGCGATATGCGCGCTGCTTGCATCTTGCGCCGCGGGAAGAACGCGCGCAGCCAGAGGCATCCGGCAATGTGCAAGGCATCGTCCGCGCCCCGTTGCGGCAAAGAGGCTCAAGCCATTTGCCCACGTCAAGGCAATTCATCCCCAGGCACTCCGTTCTGGCGTACTTTTGCAAAGTACCAGCCGCCCTTTTTCGGGCGGCAAATGGCTTTCGAGCCACGGAGAAACAAAAATGAAACGCATGTTGTTCAATGCGACGCAGCAGGAAGAGTTGCGCGTCGCCATTGTCGATGGTCAACGCCTGATCGACATCGATATCGAATCCGCGGGGCGCGAACAGCGCAAGTCCAATATCTACAAGGGCGTCATCACCCGCATCGAACCCTCGCTTGAAGCCTGCTTCGTCAATTACGGCGAAGAACGCCACGGCTTCCTGCCGTTCAAGGAAGTGGCCCGCACGTATTTCCGCGAAGGCGTGGATGTGCGCAACGCCTCGATCAAGGAAGCCCTGCGCGAAGGCCAGGAAATCATGGTCCAGGTGGAGAAGGAAGAGCGCGGCAACAAGGGCGCGGCCCTGACCTCGTTCATCTCGCTGGCCGGCCGTTACCTGGTCTTGATGCCGAACAACCCGCGCGGCGGCGGCGTCTCGCGCCGTGTCGAAGGCGAAGACCGCCAGGAACTGCGCGAAACCATGGACAAGCTCGACGTGCCCAACGGCATGTCGGTCATCGCCCGCACCGCCGGCATCGGCCGTGGCGTGGACGAGCTGCAATGGGACTTGAATTACCTGATGCAATTGTGGCGCGCCATCGAGGGCGCCGGCGGCTCGGCTACGGGCGCTTTCCTGATTTATCAGGAATCGTCGCTGGTGATCCGCGCGATCCGCGACTATTTCCAGCCTGATATCGGCGAAATCCTGATCGACACCGACGATATCTACGAACAGGCCCAGCAGTTCATGACCCACGTGATGCCCGACATGGTGCACCGGGTCAAGCGTTACCGCGACGACGTGCCGCTGTTCTCGCGCTTCCAGATCGAACACCAGATCGAAACCGCCTATTCGCGCAACGTGCCGCTGCCCTCGGGCGGCGCCATCGTGATCGACCATACCGAAGCGCTGGTGTCGGTGGACGTGAACTCGGCGCGCGCCACGCGCGGCTCCGACATCGAAACGACCGCTTTCAACACCAATCTGGAAGCCGCCGACGAAGTGGCGCGCCAGTTGCGCCTGCGCGACCTGGGCGGCTTGATCGTGATCGACTTCATCGACATGGAGAGCGCCAAGAACCAGCGTGAAGTCGAAAACCGCCTGAAAGACGCCCTGCACCACGACCGTGCGCGTGTGCAGATGGGCAAGATTTCGCGCTTCGGCCTGATGGAGCTGTCGCGCCAGCGCCTGCGTCCTTCGCTGTCCGAAGGCAGCCACGTGACCTGCCCGCGCTGCAACGGCACCGGCCATATCCGCGATACCGAATCCTCGGCGCTGCAAGTCCTGCGCATCATCCAGGAAGAGTCGATGAAGGAAAATTCGGCGGCGATCCACGTCCAGGTGCCGGTCGATGTTGCCGCCTTCCTGCTGAACGAAAAGCGCGGCGAAATCCTGAAGATCGAGACGCGCCATCGCGTGACGATCATCCTGATCCCGAACAAGCATCTGGAAACGCCGCATTACAAGCTCGAACGCATCAAGCACGACGACCCGCGCCTCGAAGACAGCCAGGCCAGCTATGCCATGGCCGAGCAGGCCGACACCGACATCGGTTACGCCAAGCGCCAGAAGGAAGAAGTGCGTGCGCGCCAGGAAGCGATGGTCAAGGGCATTACGCCGGACCAGCCCGCGCCTATCGTCGAACGCCCCGAGCCGGTGCGCGCCGCAGCGCCGGCACCGGTGCTGGCCACGCCGCAACCGGGCTTCTTCAGCCGCCTGATGTCCAGCATTTTCGGCAGCAAGCCGGCCGAACCGGCGCCCGCGCCGGTGGTGGAAGAAAAACCGCAAGCCAATACGCGCGAGCGTAATGATCGCCAGGGCCGCAACCAGCGTGGCCGCAACCGTGGCCGCAGCGGCCGTGAAGATCGTGAAGGTCAGCGCGAGGGCCAGCAGCCGCGCGAAGGCCGTAACCGTGAAGACAAGGCTGTGCCGGCTGCCGAAGGCGCCCAGCAACAGCGCCAGGGCCGCCAGCCGCGCGAGCCGAAGGAAGCGCAAGGTCAACGTGAGGGCCAGGGTGGTCAACGCGAAGGCCGCGAAAGCAACCGCGAGCCGCGCGAGCCGCGTGAACCACGCGAAGCACAGCAAGGCCGTGAACCACGCGAACCGAGAGAGCCACGTGAGCCACGTGAACCGCGCGATGGCGAAGCACGCCAGGAACGCCAACCGCGTCCGCCGCGCCAGCCGCGCGAAGAACGCAAGGAAGTGGCCGCCGAAGCCAAGGCCGAGGAAGTCGTATTGAACGCGACGACCGAGGAAGCGCTTGACGCCGCTGCCGAAGGTGAAGCCGTTGCAGGCGCCGAGGGAGGCGAGCCGGTGCGCGAGCGCCGCCGCCGCCGTCGTGGCGGCCGCAACCGCAATCGCCGCGACCGCGAAGCCGGAGGCACCGAAGGTGCGGCTGAAGGCGAAGCAGGCGAGGATGGCGACGAGGGCGATGAAGGTTTCGCCGTGGAAGCCGCCGCGCCGGTGGCACGTCAGCCGGAACTGGCTTTCGATGCGCCGGCTGCCCATGTCGAGCATGCAGAGACGGTTGCTGCGCCGGCCGCCCAGGTCGAGACGGTTATTGCGCCGCCCGCCCATGTCGCGCATGCCGAGACGGTTGCCGCACCTCTGCACCACGAGCCTGCCGTCGAGCCTGTTGTGACCACGAGCAATGCAGCGAGCGATGCAGCACACGAACCGGCCCCGGTTGTGACTGAAGTCGTGGCGCATGCGTCGGCACTGGAAAGGGCCATTTCCGCCCCGGTCGAGCCGATGTACGTTGCCGCAGCGCCGCAGGCCGCACCTCTGCCGGCCGCAGTTCAGCCGGCCGAACCTCAGCCGGCCGCACCGATCGTAGTGCCGAAGGCGGAACCCGCTCCGGACTTGAATGCTGTCCTGGCCGCTGCCGGCCTGACGTTGGCCAAGACCGATCCGTCCAAGCATCGCGCTGCGCAGGAGGCTGCTGCTGCTTTCGTAGCGCCGCCGCGCGCACCGCGCGAACGCAAGCCGGCGCCGCAGACGTCGACCGAGCCGCTGGTCCAGGTGCATACGCGCCAGGATTGATCCGCAAAACGGATAAGCGGCTTAACTAAGCGGCATAATGGGGGAGCTTTGTCTCCCCCATTTTTTCGCCTGTATTTTCGTCTGTATCTTATGAACCAACCAGCAAAACCCTCGCCGGTATCCTTCGCCACCGCCTTGCGCTACTGGCTCAAGCTTGGCTTCATCAGCTTCGGCGGCCCGGCCGGGCAGATCGCGATGATGCATGCCGAACTGGTGGAAAAACGGCGCTGGATTTCGGAAAAGCGGTTTCTGCACGCGCTCAATTACTGCATGGTGTTGCCCGGCCCCGAGGCGACGCAGTTGGCGATCTATATCGGCTGGCTGATGCACAAGGCGCGCGGCGGCATCGCCGCCGGCTTGCTGTTCATCCTGCCTTCGCTGGCGATTTTGATCGGCTTGTCGTGGATCTATCTGGTGTATGGCAAGTTGCCGTTCGTGGCGGCCATCCTGTACGGCATCAAGCCGGCGGTGGTGGCGATCGTGCTTTGCGCCTGCCGGCGCATTGCGGCGCGCACCCTGACCAACATCTGGTTGTGGTTATTGGCGGCGGCGGCCTTGCTGGCGCTGGCGGTGTTCGATCTGCCCTTCCCTGCCGTAGTGCTATGTGCAGCGCTGGCCGGCTGGATCGGCGGCCGGGTCGCACCGGACAAGTTCCGCCTGGGCGGGCACCAGTCTGTGCGGACATCGTATGGGCCGGCCTTGATCGACGACGATACGCCTGCCCCCGCACATGCGCGCTTTTCCTGGCTGAAGCTGGCGGCCAGCATCGCGCTCGGCATCGGCATCGCTTGTGCGCTATGGCTGGCGCTCGCCTCCCTGCTTGGCATGGAATCGCCCATGACGCAGATGGGCACGTTCTTCAGCAAGGCGGCGCTGCTGACTTTCGGCGGCGCCTATGCCGTGCTGCCCTATGTGGTGCAAGGCGCGGTCGAACAGGCACACTGGCTGACGCCGTCTCAGATGATGGACGGCATGGCGCTGGGCGAGACCACGCCCGGGCCGCTGATCATGATCGTGACCTACGTCGGCTTTTTGGGCGGCTGGCAGACGGCGGCCGGCGATCCGCTGTTGCCGGCGATTGCGGGGGCGGTCATCGCTACCTTCTTTACCTTCCTGCCCTCGTTCGTGTTCGTGCTGGCCGGGGGACCGCTGGTCGAGGCGACGCGCGACGAGGTGCGTTTCACCGCGCCCTTGACGGGCGTCTCGGCCGCCGTGGTCGGGGTGATTGCCAGCCTGGCATTGTTCTTTGCGCGCCATGTGTTCCGCCTCGATGCGGGCTTGCGCCATTGGGACTATGCGGCCATGCTGATCTGCGCCGCGTCAATTGTTGCCATGCTGCGCTTCAAACTCGATACCATCAAAACCTTGTTTGCCTGTGCTGCAGCCGGCCTCGTGGTATCTTATTCAAGTTAACTTGCAGACCCGGCAGATCAAGCCGATTTCGTCCATGGCAGAAAAAATCATTCCGGTAGCCGACTTGCGCTATGCGCACGCGATACCGGTCATCCCCGCGCAATTGGAAGCGCCCACCGGGCACTTGGCCGATACGATGGCAAGGCCGATGCAGGACTTGCGCATTTCAGTCACGGACCGCTGCAATTTCCGCTGCGTCTATTGCATGCCCAAGGAAACCTTCGGCAGCGATTACGCCTATCTGCCGCACAGTTCGTTGTTGACGTTCGAAGAGATCTCGCGGGTGGCGCGCTTGTTTGCCGCTCACGGGGTGGAGAAAATCCGCCTGACGGGGGGCGAGCCGCTGTTGCGCAAGAATATCGAAGAATTGGTCGCCATGCTGGCACAAATCAGGACGCCCGATGGCCGCGAGCTTGACCTTACCCTGACCACCAATGGCTCGCTGCTGGCACGCAAGGCTAAAGCATTGAAAGAGGCGGGGCTCAAGCGCGTGACGGTTTCGCTCGATGCGTTGGACGAAGCCGTATTCCAGCGCATGAACGATGTCGATTTCCCGGTTGCCGAAGTCTTGCATGGCATCGAGGCGGCGCATGATGCCGGGCTTGGGCCGATCAAGATCAACATGGTGGTCAAGGCGGGGATGAACGACCGGGAAATTTTGCCGATGGCGCGCCGCTTCAAGGGCACGCCGTTCATCCTGCGCTTTATCGAATACATGGATGTGGGCGCCTCGAACGGCTGGAAGATGGATGAAGTCGTGCCATCGACCGAAGTGCTGCACCGCATCCACAGCGAGATGCCGCTGGCCGAGGTGCCGCGCCCGCATTTGAGCGACACGGCGGGCCGCTGGCGCTATCAGGACGGCGGCGGCGAGATCGGCCTGATCTCCAGCGTGACGCAAGCCTTTTGCAGCAGTTGCACGCGCGCCCGGCTCTCCACCGAAGGCATGCTCTACACCTGCCTGTTTGCAACGGGCGGGCACGACTTGCGCGCGCTCTTGCGCGACGGGAAAAACGATACGGAAATCTCGAACGCCGTTGCGCAGATCTGGCGCAAGCGCGGCGACCGCTATTCGGCACTGCGTACCGCGCATACAGAAGAGTTGCCGCACGCGCCGCGCGTCGAGATGTCGTATATCGGCGGCTGAAATGGGGCAGCCGGTTTCCCCTGCCGACATTACCGGATTGATACTTGCCGGCGGGCGCGGTTCGCGCATGAACGATAGCGACAAGGGCCTGCAATTGCTTGATGGCCGGCCGCTGGTGCAGCATGCGCTGGAACGCTTGAGGCCGCAGGTGGGCGGCGTTTGCATCAGCGCGAATCGCCATCTCGAACAATATCGCACGCTCGGCGTGCCGGTTTTCGGTGATGATTTTCCCGGCTACGCCGGGCCGCTGGCGGGCATCCATGCCGGGCTGGCTCACTGTGTCACGCCCTGGCTTGCCTGCGTGCCGTGCGATTCGCCGGCGCTGCCGTTTGACCTCATCGTGCGGCTGGCCGGCGCGGTGGCGCAGACCGGCGCCGACCTGGCTTTCGCCGCTGCCGGCGATGGCGAAACGCCGCGCGACCATCCGGTGTTTTGCCTGTTGCGCGTGGCGCTGCTGCCCCGGCTGCAAGCTTACCTCGAGGACGGCGGGCGCAAGCTTGGCGCCTGGCATGCCACGCTCAATTCAACCAGGGTGTGTTTTGCCGATGATGAAGCCTTCCGCAACATCAACAGCTTGGCCGACCTGCGCCATTTTGAAGAATCCCGATTGTGAACCAAGCCATGCGAGTTGAAGAGGCTAAGCAGGCGATATTGCGCCGCCTCGTGCCCATCGCCGAAACCGAGCACGTCGAATTGCGCGCGGCATTGGGCCGTGTGCTGGCTCTGGATATCGTCTCGCCCATCAATGTGCCGCAGCACGACAATTCGGCGATGGATGGCTATGCGCTGCGCGCGGCCGACATCGGCGAGCTTGGCGGCGCCGGGGAAATCACTTTGCGCATCGCGGGTGAGGCATTGGCCGGCCGCCCTTACGCTGGCGTGCATGGCGCCGGCCATTGCGTCTTGATCACGACCGGCGCGGTGTTGCCAAAAGGCTGCGATTGCGTGGTGCCGCAGGAACTGGTGTTGTCTGCATCGAATGAGGTGGTCAGGCTCGCTCATGGTGTCGTGAAGGCAGGCGCCAATTGCCGCCGCGCCGGGGAGGACTTGCGCGCCGGGTCGATTGCGCTGTCGGCCGGCAAGGTATTGCGGCCCGCCGACGTCGGCTTGCTTGCATCGCTCGGCATCGCTGCTGTTGCCGTGAAGCGCCGGCTGCGCGTGGCTTTCTTTTCCACCGGCGACGAATTGCGCTCGCTGGGGCAAGACCTGGAACCGGGCTGCGTCTACGACAGCAATCGCTACACCCTGCACGCGATGCTGGCGCGGCTCGGGGTCGAGGCGATCGACCTGGGCGTGGTGCGCGACGATCCTGCCGCCTTGCAAGCCGCGCTGGAACGCGGCTGCCGGGAAGCCGATGCCATCGTCACGTCAGGCGGGGTCTCGGTCGGCGCGGCCGACCATACGCGCGAGATCATGGCGCAAATGGGCGCGGTCGACTTCTGGAAAATTGCCATGCGCCCGGGCCGGCCCATGGCTTTCGGCAGCGTCAATGCCGGCACCAAGAGCGCCTGGCTGTTCGGCTTGCCCGGCAATCCGGTGGCGGTGATGGTGAGCTTTTACCTGATCGCGCGCGATGCGCTGCTGCATCTGGCGGGGGCGAGCGACGCGGCGCTGCCGCTATTGCGCATGCCGTGCCGCGGAACCTTGCGCAAGAAGCCGGGTCGGACCGAATTCCAGCGCGGCATGCTGATGTGTGACGATGCGGGCAGATCGCGCGTGCGTGCCTTCGACGAACAAGGCTCGGGCATCTTGCGCTCGATGTCGGAGGCGAATTGCATCATCGTGCTGGAGCATGAGCGCGGCGACGTCGCCGATGGCGAAGATGTCGACGTGATTCTGTTCGATGGGCTGGTCTGACCCCTATTCTTATATTCACTTGGAGCAAAGCATGTCCCGATTCGTACAATCCATGGAGTCCGTGATCTTTGCCAGCCGCTGGCTGCAGGCGCCGCTTTACCTCGGGCTGATCGTGGCGCAGGGCGTCTACGTGTATCGCTTCATGCTCGAACTGATCCATCTGGTAGCGGAAAGCTCGACCTTGAGCGAGGCCGATATCATGTTGATGGTCCTGGGCCTGATCGACGTGGTGATGATCGCCAACCTCTTGATCATGGTGATCGTCGGCGGTTACGAAACCTTCGTGTCCCGGCTCGATCTGGAGCATCATCCCGATCAGCCGGAATGGCTGTCGCACGTCAACGCCGGCGTGCTCAAGGTCAAGCTGGCGATGGCTTTGATCGGGATTTCATCGATCGATTTGCTGCGCACCTTCATCAATGCCGAACATCTGCAGGACCGCGTCATCATGTGGCGCATTGCGATCCACGTGACCTTCCTCGTTTCGGCGATTGCGCTGGCCTGGGCCGACAGGCTGGCGGTTGGCAATGCCAAGGTGCAGGCTGGCGGTCACTAGCTACCTGCCGTTAGTTTGGCAGCGCGGCCTGACTTAAAAGGTGTTTCCGAGGGCGGATATGGTGCGAATGGCAGATGTTGGGCTTCGCTGCGCTCAGCGCCAACCTACCACGGGACTACGATTTGAGAAAAAACTCCACCGTCTGATCCGCCAACTGATCCAGCGTCAAGCCCTTGCCCGGCTTATACCACTGCACGCTGTAGTTGATCGCACCCAGCAGCAGCAGGCGCACCACCTTGCCGTCATCCTTGATCAAGCCGGCGTGCTTCAATTCGCTCAGCATGCGTTGCCAGCAGTCGTCGTAACGGTCCTTCAGTTCGATGATGTGCGCCTGCAATTCCGCGCTCAGGCTGCGCCAGTCGTACAGCAGCACAGGAATGAAATCATGCCCCTCGGCCAGCACGGTTTCAAGATGCGTGCGCACCAGTGCGCGGAATTTGTCGCGCGGGGCCAGGCCGGAATCGACGATCTTTTGCGTGCCGTCCAGCCCGGCCACCAGGCCCTCTTCCATCACGGCGGCGAGGATTTCCTGCTTGCTCTTGAAATGATAGAACGGGCTGCCCGAACGCATGCCGACGGCTTCGGCGATGTCGCGTATGGTCGTGCCTTCGAATCCCTTTTCGCGGAACAGCCGCGCCGAGACGCGCACCAGGTCGGCACGGCGGTTGCCGTCGCTGTCGGCGATGGTGGCGAGCGGGGACTTGCGCGGGGAGCGTGATGCGGACATGCGCCAATTATAGCCGGGGCGGGCCGGCTTTTATAGTGCCGATTTGGCGTCTAGATGCCGTCTTTCATTCTGCGCACCACACCTTCGCGGTTCAGGACGTCGCCCCAGGATGCGATGCGGTAGACATTGCCGAGCTGCGTGATGGTCATGCCATACTGCTCGCGCAGGATATCGATGTCGCCGTCGATCGACGCGGTGGCGAGCCCGGTCAGGTCGGCGATCGAAGCCGGCGTGGCGCGCTCCAGCAGATCGATGGCGGCAGCCAGCACAAACAGGCGGCGCGCGTCGTCGGCCCGATACTGCACCACCCCGAATTCGTTTTTCTTCAGTGCCACGCCTTACTCGTCCTCGTCTGCCGATTTGAAAATCTTCCCCACCCAGTTCGCCTTGGGCTGGCTGCGCGCAATGACCTTGAAGGTATTGGTTTTTTCGCGCGCCGATTCGCGGCTTAGCGCTTCCATGGTGACCAGGATGGCCGCCGCGCCTTCAATGCGGCCGATGGCGCGGTCCGCACCCAATCTCGGCACCGCGCCCTCGGTGCGTTCGGCCAGTTGCCGATAGGCTTCGTTCAAGGCGCCGAAGGTGCGGTTGGTCACGCTCAGTTGCGCCAGGTCGGCGACTTCGCGGGCGTCCTTGGCATAGTGGCCGAACAGCTCTTCCAGCCGCTTGGCATATTGGATGGGCAAACGGAAGTCGCGCACCAGCAACTGCGCCAGGTTGGTGGCCGCCTCCTCGCTTTGCACACCGCGCTTTGCCACGTGCGCCAGCGAAAATCCATGTTGCGGCAGGCTGGTTATCAAGCGCTCGATCGCACTGAAGATGCGGGAATCATCGAGTTCGTCCGATTGCGCCTTGGCTCCGGTTTCCGCCGCGCGCTGGCCCAGCCATTGCTCGAACGTCGGGGGCAGGTTGTTGCGCCCCATGCGCGACCAGTTGTCGCACATCTTGCTATACTCGCCCCGGAGGAGGCTGTGATCCTGCTCGTTGAGGACAACGCCGACGACGGCCATGATGAATTTCCCTGTTGGACCCGATGTGAATCAGACTACACCAGGCGGCTGAAATTCCCTTTGCTGATATTACCGCAGACTTGATATTCATATTGTTTGTCGCAAAAGCAACATGTTTTTGCCCTTGATCCTCGCCAAAACGCCCCCACAGCCTCATTAGCATTCCAATTATGTCGAGAAAATGATGACTTCCCCCTTGATCGAACTCGTCAAAGCCATGCCCAAGGCCGAGCTGCACATCCACATCGAAGGATCGCTCGAACCGGAATTGATTTTCAAGCTTGCCCGGCGCAACGGCATCGCGCTGGCTTACCCTTCGGTGGAGGCCTTGCGCGCGGCCTATGCATTCACCGATTTGCAATCCTTCCTCGACATTTATTACGCCGGCGCCAGCGTCTTGCTGAAAGAGCAGGATTTTTTCGACATGACCTGGGCTTACCTCGAGCGTGCCCGTGCCGACAACGTGCGCCACACCGAGATTTTCTTCGATCCGCAGACGCATACGGCACGCGGTGTCGATATTGCCGTGCCGTTTGCCGGCATTTCCCGTGCGCTCGCACAGGCGCGCGAGGAACTGGGCATCACCAGCGGCTTGATCATGTGCTTCCTGCGTCACCTGTCGGAGGACGATGCCTTCGCCACGCTGGAGCAGGCATTGCCGCACCGCGACAAGTTCATCGGCGTGGGGCTGGATTCCTCCGAGCAGGGCCATCCGCCGGAAAAATTCGCACGCGTTTTTGCCCGCTGCCGGGAGCTGGGCTTGCATCTCGTCGCCCATGCCGGCGAGGAAGGGCCACCGGCCTACATCGAAACCGCGCTCGACGTGCTCAAGGTAGAACGCATCGACCACGGCGTGCGCTGTCTGGAAGACGCAGCGCTGACGGCGCGGCTGGCGCGGGAAGGCATGCCCTTGACGGTGTGCCCCTTGTCCAACGTGAAGCTGTGTGTGGTTGACGACATCGGCCAGCACAACCTGCGCAGCCTGCTCGATGCCGGCCTGGTCGCGACCGTCAATTCCGACGATCCCGCCTATTTCGGCGGCTACATGAACGACAATTTCGTTGCCTGCTTCGAAGCCTTGCCGCTGGAACGCGAACATGCGCGGCAGTTGGCGCGCAATAGCTTTGCCGCCACTTTCCTCGACGCGGAACGCAAGGAACTCTACTTGGCAGAGGTGAACGCCTTCTTCGAAAGCCACTAATGTTCTTGCAATCCCTGCGCACGACCCTGCGCGACTGGCGCGCAGGCGAATTGCGCTTTCTCCTGGTCGCGCTGGTGATCGCGGTGGCCGCATTGGCGTCGGTCGGCTTTTTTGTCGACCGCATGCGTACCGGTTTGGTGCGCGATGCCCACCAATTGATCGGCGCCGACCTGGTCGTCGTCAGCGATTTGCCGGCAGACGCCTCATGGAAGGCGGAAGCCGAACGCCTGGGTTTGCATACGGCACAGACCATCGGCTTCCCCAGCATGGCCCTGGCGGGGCAGGGCGACGATGCCTTGTCCCAGCTCGCGTCGATCAAGGCCGTGACGCCGGGCTACCCCTTGCGCGGCCATTTGACGCTCGACGGCAATGAAGCAGCCAAGGGCATACCGGCGGCAGGCACGGTCTGGGTCGACCCGGCCATGCTCGATGCCTTGAAGGTACGCCGGGGCGACAAGATCAAACTCGGCCGCGCCGAATTCACCGTGGCCCGCACCATAGAACGCGAACCCGACCGCGGCACCTCGTTCGCCAATTTCGCCCCGCGCGTCATGCTGCCCTTGTCCGATATCGACGCGACGCATCTGATCCAGAACGGCTCGCGCGTTACCTACCGCCTGCTAGCGGCGGGCGACACCGAAGCTGTCTCCGCTTTCCAGAAATGGATGCAGGACACCATTGCGCACGGCAATCTGCGCGGCGTGACCATCGAGTCGCTCGAATCGAGCCAGGAAGACTTGCGCAATACGCTGGACCGCGCGCGCAAATTCCTCTCGCTGGTCAGTTTGCTCTCGGCCATGCTGGCTGCCGTGGCGGTGGCGATGGCGGCGCGCCGCTTCATGCTGCGCCACCTGGACGCCTGCGCCATGCTGCGCTGCCTCGGCCTGACGCAAAACCAGGTGACCGTGCTTTACCTGCTCGAATTCCTCGCCGTGGGCGTGGTCGGCAGCGCCCTGGGCGCCGTGCTGGGTTTCGGCGCGCACTATGTGCTGATCGAATGGCTGGGCAAACTCGTCACCAATGACCTTCCCGCCGCCAGCATCGTCCCCGGCGTGCAAGCCTTGATCACGGGGCTGGTGCTCTTGGTCGGTTTTGCCGTGCCGCCGATCCTGCGACTACGCGACGTGCCGCACAATCGCGTGATCCGGCGCGAGCAGGAGCCGCCGCGCGTGGCGACGGTGTCGAGCTACGTGCTGGGCCTGCTGGCATTTTTGGGCTTGCTGCTGTGGCAGGCGGGCGACCTCAAGCTCTCGGCCCTGACCGCCGGCGGCTTCCTCGGCTGCCTGCTCTTGTTTGCGCTCCTGGCGTGGCTCGGCTTGCGTTCGCTGCGCAGCATGCGCACCGCTTCGCGCCATTCGGCATGGCGCTTTGCCGTGGCGGCCTTGCAGCGCAGGCCGGGCGCAACCGTGGTGCAAGTGGTGTCGCTGGCGCTGGGCTTGATGGCCTTGCTGCTCTTGACCGTGATCCGCGGCGATCTGGTCGAAGCCTGGCGCAAATCGACGCCGGCGGACGCGCCGAATCACTTTATCGTCAACATCCAGCCGGACCAGGAGCGCGACGTTGCCGCGCGCATGGCACAGGTGGGCGTGAAGGAACCCTTGCTCTATCCGATGATACGCGGCCGCCTGGTGCGCATCAACGACAAGACCGTCACCGCCCAGACCTATGCCGAAGACCGCGCGCGGCGCCTGGTCGACCGCGAATTCAACCTTTCGACCATGCGCGATCTGCCGGCGAAAAACCAGGTGATCGCCGGAAGCTGGTACAACGACAGCGCGCCCGAGGCCTCGGTGGAAGAGGGCATCGCCAAGACGCTCGGCCTGCATCTGGGCGACCGGCTGACCTTCGACGTCGCCGGTCAAACGGTGGAGGCGAAAGTGACGAGCCTGCGCAAGCTTGACTGGGGTTCGATGCGGGTCAATTTTTTCGTCATCATCAACCCGAAGGCGATGGCCGACATGCCGCAAACCTGGGTCACGGCGTTCCGCCTCCCCGAGCAGGCAAACAGCTTCGTCAACACCCTGACGCGCGACTACCCCAACCTGACCGTGATCGATGTCGGCAGCATCCTGCGCCAGATCCAAAGCGTGGTGGACCAGGTCGTGACAGCCGTCGAATTCCTGTTCCTCTTCACGCTGGCCTCGGGCGTGCTGGTGCTCTACGCGGCCTTGGCCGGTTCGCAGGACGAGCGTACGCGCGAAGCCGGCCTCTTGCGTGCCTTAGGCGCGACGCGGGTGCAGTTGTCGCGCGCACAGTGGATCGAGTTTGCCTTGATCGGCAGCCTGGCCGGCCTCCTTGCGGCAAGCGGCGCCGCCGCTGTCGGCTGGGGCCTGGCGAAGTGGGTTTTCACCTTCGAATGGCAGTTCAAACCCCTGGTGTGGCTGGCCGGTATCGCCGCCGGCGCGCTGTGCTCCTTTGTCGGCGGCCAACTCGGCTTGCGTAATGTCTTGAACCAACCGCCTTTGCGCACGCTGCGCGAAGCTTATTAACGCCATGCCTGAAGAAATCGAACAACCCACGGCGTTTGAACTGATCGGCGGCAGCGACAGGCTGCGCGAGATGATCGACCGTTTCTACGACCTGATGGACCTCGAACCCGAGTTCGCCGGCATACGCGCACTGCATCCGCCCACGCTGGACGGTTCGCGCGACAAGCTCTACTGGTTCCTCTCCGGCTGGATGGGCGGACCCAGCCTCTACATCGAACGCTTCGGCCACCCACGCTTGCGCGCGCGCCATTTGCCCTACGCCATTGCATCGTCCGAGCGCGATCAATGGCTACGCTGCATGGCTTGGGCGATGCAGGACGTGGGCGTTGATGAAGGCTTGCAACAGCGCCTGATGCAGTCGTTCTACGATACGGCGGACTGGATGCGCAACAAGGCGGATTGAAGGCCGTTTTTCGCCCCGAACAGCCGTTCAACCGGTATTGATCCGTCCTGCAACTGGTTGGGTCCGGGTTTGCGCGTGCATTTTCCCAATTCCAGCATTGGCGCCGCTTCGCGCGAATTTCCGTATCGACGCGCGCAAATCTCCCTAAAGACCAGTCAAAAATATCGCCATTTTCTTAAGCAAAAATTAAGGAAATGCGGACCACCTGGCGCCGCACTGGTGGCACACTTTTTTCAGCCGAACCTGGCTTTTGCAGCACATTTTCCCGCCGCCTCTTTTCCGTCATTTCGATGCTGCCTGGCCCTGTCGGTGGCTTCGTGCTGGATGTGCGCGGGCACAACACATCGATTTTTATATTGAGGAGAGAGAGATGCAAAACAACATCAAACCGGTATTGGTCATGAGTCTGATCGGCGGCATGCTCGCCGGCTGCGGCGGCGGCACGTCCGAATCACCCGCTGCTTCTGACAAGTTGCAGGCGCGTGTGAAGGCATCGACGCCCGCATGCGTACCCTGGGCCACGGGCGGCACCTATACCGCCGGTGAAGTCGTGACCTACCAGGGATCGACCTACACAGCACTGGTCAACCAGACAGACTATGCCGGCACGGGCTGGAACCCGACCATAGGCAGCCTGTTCAGCAAGGGCGGCACTTGCAGCGGCACGCCTACGCCTACGCCTACGCCAACTCCAACTCCAACTCCAACTCCAACCCCAACTCCAACCCCAACTCCAACCCCGACACCGACACCAACCCCGACACCGACACCAAGCTGCACCTATAAAACGTGGACCTCCGGCGTGGACTATCCGGTTGGCCAAATCGTGCTCTATACCGCCAATGGTAAGTACTATAAGGAAGTGAACGCCGGCACCAACGGCAGTGACGGCACCGACCCGACCATCAGCACCTGGTATTGGCAACCCACCACGTGCAGCTCCACTCCGACGCCCACCCCGACGCCGACGCCCACACCGACGCCTACTCCCACGCCAACCCCAACGCCCACGCCTACGCCTACAGGCTTCATCTACAGCCCGTACTTCTATTCAGGCGACTACAGCACCACGCAATTGACGACGGCCGTGACTGGTACGTCGGAGACGCTGTTGAAAGCCATGCCCGCCAAGCTGCAGGCCGTCACCTGGGCTTTCGCCGGCGGCAGTTGCGGCAGCGAGAACTGGAATGGCGTCTCGGCGTCGTCGTTCGCCTCGGCCAACGTGCAGAGCTTCGTCAACGCGGGCAAGAAATACATCGTCTCGACCGGCGGCGCGGGTACCAATTTCCTCTGCTCGTCGGACGCGAACTTCATCAAGTTCATCAAAACCTATTACAGCGCCAATATGCTGGGCGTCGACTTCGACATTGAAAACACGCAAACCCAGACCGACATCAACAACCTGGTGCAGCGCGTAGTCAATGCGCAATCGAGTTATCCCAACCTGCGCTACAGCTTCACGCTCGCTACCGACGGCGGCAACGAGTCGCAAAGCCTGGGCAGCATGGGTGTCGAGGTGATGAATGCGATCAAGCAGTACGGCTTGAAAAACTACACGATCAACCTGATGACGATGGATTTCGCCAACTCGGGCCAGGAAAGTTCCAACCTGTGCACGCTCGGCTCCAACGGCCTGTGCCAGATGGGCCAGTCGGCCATTTCGGCAGCCAAGAGCCTGCACAACTATTGGGGGGTGCCCTACAGCCAGATCGAATTGACCCCGATGATAGGCGGCAACGACAGCATCGACGAAACCTTCACCATCGCCGACGCACAGACGATATCGAGCTTCGTCCTGGCCAACAAACTGGCGGGCATTCACTTCTGGTCGTTCGAGCGCGACACGGATTGTGCGCCGGCCACATCCGACAACAATTCGTCGGATACCTGCAACAACTATGGCCAGGCCGGCACCCTGGGTTATACCAACGCCTTCATTTCCGACCTGGGTCTGTAGGCGCTGGATGAACTGGTCCGATTGAGCGGACCGGATTGAGGCGGGAAGCGGGAAACCGCTCCCCGCTTCTTGCTTCCCGCTTCCCGCCTTGCTTTTGCGCCTTCATTCTCCGCTCGTGTACACTTGGCAATCCCCATGAATTGCCCGGTTTGTCCATGTCCGTTGCAGAAATCCTGATACTTGCGCTGTTGCTTGCCGTTCTGGTGCTCCAGATCGTTTTCATTTTCAGAGCGCGCGGCGAGAGCAGCGCAGAGCAATTTGCCCGGCTGCAAAACGCACTTGAACAAACTTTCGTGCAACTGAACGAACGCAGCGGCCGCGGCATGCGCGAAGATATCCTTGCCTCCTCGCAAGGTGCGCGCCAGGAATTGAACGCCAATTTCGGCCAATTCCAGCAAAATCTCGCCAGCCAATTGACCGGCATATCGACCTTGCAGAACACGCACATCGAAAGCTTCGGCCAACAGCTTGCCAAGCTCAACGAAGCCAATGCACAGCAGCTCGAAGCGATGCGCCAGGCCATCACGCAGCAGGCCTTGAGCGGCCGCGAGGAACAGGCAGCGTCGCTGAAGCGCTTTGCCGACACGCTCAACCAGACCCTCACAACGCTGACCGAATCGAACGCCCAGCGCATGAGTGAAATCCGCGCCACGCTCGAAGCCAAGATCAAGGAACTCCAAACCGAGAACAGCGCGCGCCTGGAAGACATGCGCAAAACCGTCGACGAGAAGTTGCACGCGACGCTGGAGCAGCGCCTGGGCGAATCGTTCAAGCTGGTTTCCGACCGGCTCGAAAAAGTGCATCAGGGACTCGGCGAGATGCAGCAACTGGCCATCGGCGTGGGCGACCTGAAGCGCGTGCTGACCAACGTCAAGACACGCGGCACCTGGGGCGAAGTGCAGCTCGCCATGCTGCTGGAACAGGTGCTGACGGCGGATCAATACGCGAAGAATGTGGAAACCGTGCCGGGCACGGGCGAGCGCGTCGAATTCGCGATCAAGCTGCCGGGGCAGGAAGAAGGCGGCCGTCCGGTATGGATGCCGATCGATGCCAAGTTCCCCAAGGAACAGTATGAACGACTGGTCGACGCGGCCGAGCGTGCCGATGCCGATGGCGTGGCCACGGCCGGGCGCGAACTCGAGCGCGCGATCCGTACCGAAGCCAAGACGATCGCCGAGAAATATCTTTCCCCGCCATTGACGACCGACTTCGCCGTCCTGTTTTTACCGACCGAAGGGCTGTATGCCGAAGTGATGCGCCGCCCCGGCCTGGCTGACGAATTGCAGCGCGTACACCGCGTCAGCATCGCCGGGCCATCGACCCTGACGGCGCTGTTGAACAGCCTGCAGATGGGCTTTCGCACGCTGGCGCTGGAGAAACGTTCGTCCGAAGTATGGCAGGTGCTGGGGGCGGTCAAGACCGAGTTCTCCAAGTTCGGCGACGTGCTGGCCAAGACCAAATCCACGCTGGAGCGCGCCGCCAAGGATATCGAAAGCGCCGAGACGCGCAGCCGCCAGATGGCGCGCAAACTCAAGTCGGTGGAAGCCTTGCCCAGCGAAGCGGCGCAATTGCTGCTGGGGCCGGACGCGGCGGAAGCCGATGAAGCCGAGTAGGTTGGCGCTAAGCGCAGCGAAGCCCAACATCCGCCCTTCGCGCATACCTCTACTGCTGCCAATGCCGCACGTTGTTGGGCTTGACTTCGTTCAGCGCCAACCTACAAAACCTCGGTGTGGCGTACGGGCATATCGTCAGGTGCATCAATCTCCATGCGCAACAGGCCGGCGGCCAGCGACTTGCCGAGCCCGTCGCTGCGCAACGAACGCGCGGCGCCGCCATCGAGCGCGTGATGCAATACAAACTTCAAGGCCAGCAGATTATCCATCTCGTAGCGTTCGACCGGCCCCTCCGCGATGCCCCGGAAATGCGCCGCCACGCGCTCGGCCGTCACTGCCGCTTTGAGCACGGCATAGGTCGCCGCATCATAGGCAAACAGGCTCAGGTCGGCGGTATCGCCTTTATCGCCGCCGCGTGCATGGGCAATCCGCACCAGTTGGATTTTCACGTCACACCTCCATCACATCGACCTGCACGCCGCCCTCGACCAGTTCGCGCACAACCAAGGTCGGCCAGATGGCGAGCAATTCAGTGGCGCTCTGCATGGCGAAACGGCCGCCGACGAAGGGCGGCCCCGATAACGCAAGCCAGGGGAACAGGCGGCCGAAACCATCCGCCACGCGCTTGTCCTGCGTGCGCACGGCCATGCGCAGATAGACCTCGTTCAAGTTGTCGCGCTGTGCGGGGTCAGCCAGCGGACCAAGTATCGAGTCGTAACCCAGGTATTCGATGCGCAAATCATCGAACGCCATGCGCTGCTCGCGCATCTGCTGCTGCACGATCTGCGCCGCACGCTCGGCCTTGGCATGGGCTTGCGGCCAGCTATAGCCTATCGTCGCCTGGCCCATCCAGCCATCCTGGTAACCGCCGACGATTTTCAATTGCGCGGGCCGGGGCTTGCCGGTGGCGCCGGTCACGCGCACGCGGTCGCCGCCGAGATCGTCGAGCTGCAGCGTTCCCATATCCAGCACGACATCGGGCGAGACGTAGTTGCGCGGATCATGCACTTCGTAAAGCAATTGCTGGCGCACGGTGTCGAAGGAAACGCGTCCGCCGGTGCCCGGCGCCTTGGTAATGAGCGCGTCACCGTTTTCAGCCACCTCGGCAATCGGGTAGCCGATATGGCCGAGATCGGGAATATCGATCCAGTCCAGGCCGCCGAAGTTGCCGCCGCTGCCTTGCCCCGAGCATTCGAGCAGGTGGCCGACCGTCAAGCCCTGGGCCAGGCGATTCCACTGTTCGGGCGTTTGCGCGTCCAGCATCCAGCCGAATTCGTACACCAGCGGTGCGAGGAACAGGGCGGCATCCGCCACGCGCCCGGTCAGCACGATGTCCGCGCCCTGTTCCAGCGCCTGCACGATGGGCGCCGCACCGAGATAGGCGTTGGCGAATACCATCTTGTCGCGCACGGTCGCGAGCGCCGCGCCCGACTCCATGTGAGCAAAATGCTGGCCTTGCGCGCCCCAGCCATCCAGCCTGCCGAGCACATCGTCGCCGGTGACAACAGCGATGCGGGCCTGCCAGCCCTTCTTGCGAAACAATTCGGCCAGCGCATCGCGCGCCCCTTGCGGATTCAAGCCGCCGGCATTGAGGATGAATTTCACGCCATGGCGCGCGGCGAGCGGCCACAGTTGCGCCAGCATCGGTAGCACATCCTTGGCATAGCCGGCCTGCGCATCCTTGGCGCGATCCTTTTGCAGGATGGCCAGCGTCAATTCGGCCAGATGATCCGAGGCGATATATTGCACGCCGCCACGCTCGATGCTGGCGCCGATCGGCGCCCAGGCATCGCCGTAAAATCCCAGCCCGGCGCCGATACGCACGCTCTTCATGCCGCCTCCCATTCGAGCAGGACGCGGCCCGGCGCCACCTGCTCGCCCAGCTTGACGTGAACGGCCAGCAAGACACCGGCGCGCGGCGCGGTAATGGCATGCTCCATCTTCATCGCTTCCAACACGATCAATGCCTGCCCGGCGTGAACCGATTCGCCGACCGCGACCGGCAGCGCCGCCACCTTGCCGTTCATCGGGGCGCGCAATTGCCTCTCGCTGCTTGATGTCTGAGCGGCCTCGGGCGGCACATAACGCAAGTCGCGCAGGATGTGATTGCGGCCGCCGAAGCGCAGCAGCATGCGATCGCGCTCCTCTGCGTAGTCCAGCACATGAACGTTGCCGTCAACGCGCAGGCGCATCGCCTGGCCGCCCGATTCCAGGACCTGTACATCAAAGCTTGTGTCGTCGACGACGGCGCGCCACGCTTTCGCACCTCCCGCACCTACCGCACCTGCCGTACCCGTCGCGGCAACCGCACAGGTACGCTTGGTGCCATCGAATTCGACAGTCACGCGATCCGCCAGCGGCGCGCTGCTGCTCCAGCCGGCAAGCTCCGACGGGTAGCTCGCTTGGGTCGCGCGCGCTTCGACCAAGGCAACAACTGCGAGCGCCAATGCGAGTCCCTCATTGGCCGGCGCCTTGAAATCCGCCAGATGCTGCGCAATGAAGCCCGTCGTGGCCTGCCCTGTCTCGAAGCCGGGATGCGCCAGCGCCGCGAGCAAAAAATCCTGGTTGGTCGGCACGCCCAGCAACAGGCATTCATCCAGATGTTTTCGCAGCAGGCGCAGTGCTTCGACCCGCGTCGCGCCATGCGCAATCAGCTTGGCCGCCATGGAATCGTAATGCGGCGAGATTGCCATGCCGCTCTCCAGCGCATGCTCGACCCGCAGTTGCAGAGGCGCACGCCACAACACGATGCGTCCCGTCTGCGGCAGGAAATTGTGTGCGGGATCTTCCGCGCACAGGCGCACCTCGATCGCATGGCCGCCCGCGAGCAGGCGCGCATCAATGGCTTTCTGCGTGAGCGGCAAGGCTTCACCCTCGGCCACGCGCAATTGCCACTCGACCAGATCGATGCCGGTGACCGCTTCCGTCACGGGATGCTCGACTTGCAGCCGTGTATTCATTTCCATGAACCAGAACGCGCCATCGGCATCGAGCAGGAATTCCATGGTGCCGGCGCCGACATAGCCGCAACTGCGCGCGGCCTCGACGGCGGCATGGCCGAGCCGGTGGCGCAGCGTGGCATCGACCGCCGGCGACGGCGCTTCCTCGATGATTTTTTGATGGCGTCTCTGCACCGAGCAATCGCGCTCGCCCAGATGCACGACATGGCCGTGGCGGTCGGCGAAGACTTGTACCTCGACATGGCGCGGGTTGGCCAAGGCGCGTTCCAGTATCAGTTCGCCGCTGCCGAAGGCCTGGAGCGCCTCCGAGCGCGCCTCCATCAGTTGCCCTGGCAATGCCGCCGCGTCAGTCACCAGGCGCATGCCGCGCCCGCCGCCGCCGGCCGCCGCCTTGATCATCAAGGGCAGGCCGATACGTGCCGCCTCGGCAAGCAACACCGCCTCGTCTTGATTGCTGCCCTGGTAGCCCGGTAATAGCGGGACCGAATTTGACACATCTGGCCCGGCCAGCAGCCGTTTGGCCGCGGCCTTGTTGCCCATCGCGCGCATCGCCTCGGGCGGCGGGCCGATCCAGGTCAGGCCGGCACCGATCACGGCTTGCGCGAAGTCGGCGTTCTCGGCCAGGAAACCGTAGCCGGGATGCACCGCGTCCGCCCCGTGCATGCGCGCCGCGGCAAGAATCGCCGCGCCAGCGAGATACGATTCGCGCACCGCCCCCTCTCCGATACGCGCCGCGCAATCGGCCGCGCGCACGTGGGGCGCATCGGCGTCGGCATCGGAATACACAGCCATGGTGCGATAACCCATGCGCGAAGCGGTGCGCATCACGCGCAGCGCGATCTCTCCGCGGTTGGCGATCAGAATGAGTTTCATAGCGGCTTATGCGGCAAGAGCGGTTTCACTTGGCCAGCTTGCCGGGATGGATGCCCATGGTCTTGGCGATGATGCCCAGCATCACCTCGTCGGCCCCACCGCCTATCGACGCCAGGCGGCCGTCGCGGTACATGCGCGCGACGAGGTTTTCGTGCGTATAACCCATGCCGCCCCAGAACTGCAGGCAGGCATCGGGAATGATGCGCATCAGGCGCCCGGCCTTCAACTTGGCCATCGAAGCCAGCTCGGTCACGTCTTGCCCGCCGATGTAGAGGTCGCAGGCGCGATAGGTCAGCGCGCGCAAGGCTTCGACTTCTGTCTTCAATTCGGCCAGGCGGAAATAGATGTATTGGTTTTCCAGGAGGCGCGCGCCGAACAATTGACGCTCGCGCGCCCAATTGATCGTCCAGTCTATGCAATTGATCAGCGCCTGGATCGAATTGGCCGCCGCCCACAGCCGCTCTTCCTGGAATTGCAGCATCTGGTAGGTGAAGCCCATGCCTTCCTGGCCGATGGCGTAGTGCTGCGGCACGCGCACGTCGTCGAAGTGGATCAGGCCGGTGTCGGACGCGTGCATGCCGATCTTGCGGATCTTCTTGCCCACGCTTATGCCCTTGGTCTTCATCGGCACGATGATGAGCGTCTTGTTCTTGTGCGGCGAGCCGTCCGAGGTGTTAGCCAAGAGGCACATCCAGTCGGCTTGCAGGCTGTTGGTGATCCACATCTTGCTGCCGTTGATGACGTAGTCGCCGCCATCCTTGCGCGCCGTGGTCTTGACGGCGGCGACGTCGGAACCGCCGCTGGCTTCCGATACGCCCACGCAGGCCACCATCTCGCCGGTGATGGCCGGCACGAGGAATTCGCGGCGCAGCGCGTCCGAGCCGAAGCGCGCCAGGGCGGGTGTCGCCATGTCGGTCTGCACGCCGATTGCCATCGGTATGCCGCCGCAGTGGATATGGCCCAGCGTTTCGGCCATGATCATCGAATACGAATAATCGAGCGCCAGGCCGCCGTACTGCGTCGGCTTGCACAGACCGAGCAAGCCCAGCTCGCCCATTTTCTTGAAGAGTTCATGCGCGGGGAAGATTTCCGCCTCTTCCCATTCATCGACGTGGGGATTGATCTCGGTGTCGATGAAGCGCTTCAGGTTGCGCTGCAGTTCCTGATGTTCGTGGGTCAGTTGCATCTTATCTCCTTAGAACTCATTTCAAAATGAACATGGCGTTGTTGCTGCTCCTAGCCGTACAGTCGTACTGTCTTCGTCGCAGCGCCTAGCCCTGCTCATTTTGAAATGAGTTCTCATAAAATTCAGGGGCGGGCCACGCCGAACTGGACGGGCCGCAACATGCGTTGTTCGGCTTCGGCGCAGACGGACAGGGTCAAGGCCAACACCTTGCGCGTATCGCGCGGATCGATCACGCCGTCGTCCAGCATCAGGCCCGAGGTATAAAACGCGCTCGTCTGGCCGTCGAACGTGGCGACAATCTTTTGCTTCATGGACGATAGCGCCGCTTCGTCGAGCGGCTGGCCTTTGCGTTTGGCACCGGCTTCCATCACTACCGCCATGGTGCCGGCGGCCTGCTCGGCGCCCATCACGGCAGTGCGTGCGTTGGGCCAGGAGAAAGCGAAATCGGGCGCAAAGCCGGTGCCGCACATGCCGTAGTTGCCTGCGCCGAAACTGGCGCCGCAATGAATGGTAATGCGCGGCACGTTGGCGTTCGACACGGCCTGTATCATTTTCGCGCCGTGCTTGATCATGCCGGCACGCTCGGACTCCTTGCCGACGATGAAGCCGGTGGTGTTTTGCAGGAATACCAGCGGCGTGCCGGACTGGCAGCAGGCCTGCATGAAATGCGTCGCCTTGTTCGCACCTTCCGGATCGAGCGGGCCGTTGTTGGTGAGGATGCCGACGCGCTGGCCGCAAATGGCGGCATGGCCGGTGACGGTGGCCGAGCCGAAGCCGGCCTTGAATTCGAGGAAATCCGATGCGTCCGCGATGCGTGCGATCACTTCGCGCATGTCGAGCGGCTTTTTCGGATCGACCGGCATCAGGCCAAGCAACTCCTCCGCGTCAAAGCGCGGGGCTTCATAGGAAACCATCGATTCGACGCGTGCGCGATTCCAATCGAGCGTGCCGACGATTTCGCGCGCAACGCGCAATGCATCGCCATCGTCTTGCGCCAGGTATTCGGCCAGGCCCGATACGCCGTGGTGCATCTCGGCGCCACCCAATTCCTCTTCCGTCGCAATCTCGCCGGTGGCGGCCTTGAGCAGCGGCGGTCCGGCGAGAAAGGCACGCGAGCGCTCCTTCACCATGACCACGTAGTCAGACAGTCCCGGCATGTAAGCGCCGCCGGCGGTGGAGGACCCATGCACCACCGTGATCACCGGAATGCCGGCAGCGGACAAACGCGCCAGATTGTAGAAAATGCCGCCGCCCTGCACGAAATGCTCGACCCGGTATTCAAGCAGGTTGGCGCCCGCGCTTTCTACCAGGTGGATGAAGGGCAGCTTCTTCGACAGGGCAATCGCCTGCGCACGCAGCATCTTTTCCAGGCCCGAGGTCTTCAAAGCGCCCGCATTGATGCCGGAGTCGGATGCGAGAATCATGGCGCGCACGCCGGCCACGTAACCGATACCGGCGATCACGCCACCGCCCGGAACGGTCTTGCCAGGGTCGGCCACGTCGCGCAGATATCCTGCCAGCGTGGACAGTTCGAGGAAAGGCGCCCCGGCATCGAGCAGGCGCGCGATGCGCGCACGCGGCAGCATCTGGCCGCGCTTGTCGAACAGCGGTTGTGCCGCCTGCGACACGGCGCGCGTGCGCTCTTCCAAGGCTCGCAATTGCGCGATCTTGTCCAGCATGGCCGCGCGATTGTGCTCGAATGCCGCACTGCCGCTTGCGAGTTGGGAGTCGATGGCAGGCATGGCTATTTATCCTGCAAGACCTTGGGCACCTGCGCCAAGGGAAAGCCGCCGTAGGGTTTGACCGCATTTTGCTTGGCCGGCACGTCGTCCGAGACGGGCCAGCCGGCGCGCATCTGCGGCCTGCCGCCATCGACACGCAGCACGCTGCCGGTGATGAAGCTTGCCGCCTCCGAGAGCAGGAACACGATGGCCGCCGACACCTCGGCCTCATTCGCCATGCGCTTCAGGGGCACGCCTTGGGCCGCCGTGCGCAACAGCGGCGCCATGGCCGGCGGATAGCTGTCCATGCCCGACGATGCGACATAGCCCGGCGCCACCGCGTTGACGCGCACGCCGAACGGCGCCCATTCGAGCGCGGCGGTTTCGGTGAAGCTGACCATGCCGGCGCGCGCCGCACCCGAGTGCCCCATGCCCGGCATGCTGCCCCACATGTCGGCCACGATATTGACGATCGCGCCGCCATGCGACTCCATCCATTGATTCATGCATTCGCGCGCCATCAGAAAGCCGCCGGTCAGGTTGGTCTTGACCACGGCTTCCCAGCCCTTCAACGTCATATTCTTGAGCGGGGATGGAAATTGCCCGCCCGCGTTGTTGACGAGGGCATCGATGCGCCCCTGCTGCACAACCACGGTTTGAACGGCGGCTTGCACCGCCGCTTCGTCGCGGATATCGCAGGCGGCGGTACTGGCGGCGCCGCCTGCCGCTTCGATTTCCGCGCGCACCGCATCAAGCTTGTCGCCGCTACGCCCGATCAGCACGACATGCGCGCCCAGCGCAGCCAGCTCATGCGCCGTGCAGCGGCCGATGCCGGAACCGCCGCCGGTCACCAACACCACCTGCCCGGCAAACAGGCCGGGCCGAAACACCGAACGATATGTCATACCCTGCCCTCATGTCTTCACGATGCCGGCGCCTGCGGCGCGCCCAGCTACTTTACCCGCTCAAGGACAAGACGGGTTGAATGCGACACAGCCTTGCCCCGGCGCAAATCCGGCCGATTTCCTGATGACCGATTTTAGCAAGCAAGCAGTTGCTTTGTAAAGCAGGCGAATTTGCCGACCTCAAAATCCGCATGCGACAATGCATGAAATAGCCAGGCACGACCAAATCATGCGCCCCACTCAGCGAACACCATGCAAAGCCCTCGCCTCAACCGCGCTGGTTGCGCTTGCCGTGTTGACGCAGACGTCTGCCCACGCCGTCGGAGCACGGAGCGATTTCGGCGTCACCATCGGCCCGGCCGTGCTTTGCCGCGACAAGCTCGAAATGAAATATCTGTACGACTACCTCAAGGGCAGCTTTGGCGAACCCTACAAGCATGAGCAAGGCGCCTATTGGTTCCGAACCAAGACGCAATTGTTCGGCAAGGAATTGATTGAAACCTTCGTCTCGGACCAGAGTACGGAATGGGAATTCGTCGGCGCCGTCTTCAAGATCAAGCCGGACGATTTGGCGAAGACGATGCAAAGCGACGTCGGCCCGATATTCGTGAAAACCGCCACCGGTTATCGATACTCGCCCTACCAGGCGCAAGGCCTGTCCGAGATCATGTGGCAGAACAATAACGCCAAGCTATTATGCCGGCATCATGTGGCGCCGCTCAACTGAGGCGACCAGCCAATCCTTGACGACCGGCCACAACACGCTTTCCTGTTCCATGCGGAAAAAGCCGAAGTGGCCGATGCGCTGCAAACCAAACTGCGCCGGCTGCAATTCACGGTAATCCACCCTGGTGCTGCGATACGCCTCGTGCATCATGCGCGAGCCTTCCGGCAGCAGCAACTCGTCGTCGGTGAAAGTCAGTGCCATCACCGGATACGGTGCACGCGCATAGGCCTCGCGCGCACCGGGTTCGCCGGAGAGCAGATAATCCGGTGTCAGGCACCAGCGCCGCCACTGGCGCACCGCCCCATTGGGCAAGTCGCCGATGATGCCGATACGCTTGCCGGGAAAATAGCCGAACAAGGGACACAATAGCGGCACCAGCACGTGCCACAGCAAGCGCGCGCCACGGCGCTGGCGCGGCTGGTTGTGGCGCACCGCGCCGCTGCCGACGGCAATGTTGACCAGCCCGGCCAATAGCCCGGCCGAAGGCAGCAAGGGCGCGACCTGCCCGCCCAGGCTGTGCCCGACCACGAACACAGGCAAACCCTCGCCCGCCGCATGGCGCACCACGGCATCGAAGTCTTGCGTCACCCAGCGCGACACGTCGGCCTCGCAATGGCGCATGGTGCCCGTGGCTGACTCTGCCATGCCGCGATAATCGAAGGTCCAGACACGGAACCCCTGGCGCGCCAGCCATGCGGCAAAGTCGCCATAGAACGATTGGCGTATCGCCATGCCGGGCGCAATCACTACCGCGGCGTGTAACGCCATCCCTCGAACCGTCGGATCGTGGCGATACGCCGTCAGCGCGCAACCATCGTCCGCGTATATCGTCATCTTGGCCGCACTCATTTCCCCTCCTCCGCAGCCAGGCTGCGCCAGGCCGCCGCGCTCAACTCTTCGATGGCGTCGCGCGGGTCGAGCGTAATGCGCCCACCGAGCCAGTGGCGCGACAATTCCTGCGCCGGCCCGAGCAGGATCGCCACGTAAAGCTCGGGTAGCATGTGTCGCAATACCCCCTGCTTGAACCAGGGCTTGAACACCGCAAGCAGCTGCTTGAAATGCTCGGCGGTGTGCTGCCGCACAGCCTGCTCATGCGCCGCACCAACCGCCTGGCGCCGCGAAAACAGGAAGCGCGCCGCATCGGGCTTGGCCACGATCCAGCGGATATGGGTGTTCACGAGCGCATGGATTGCTTCGCGTGCATCGGTCTTGTCTGCGACGGCGGCAATCAACTGCGCCCAATAATCGTCGAGCGTATGGGAGAACAAAGCGGCGGCAATGCCGTCCTTGGCGCCGAAGTGATGATAAATGCTGCCGACCGAGGCGCCGCTGCGCAGGCGTATATCGTCGATCGTGGCCGCCTCGATGCCTTTTTCTGTGAACACCTCAAGCGCCGCAGCGAGGATGGCCGACCTGCGGTCGCCGGTCTCACTGCCGTTTTCGGATATTTTCATGATTAGAATAATATTCTAGAATAATATTCCAATCAAGCCATTTTCAGAAAATATCCAACAAACAATCAGGAAAAACAGGAAAACCGCGCCTGAAAAATAAAAAAACCCGGGAAATCCCGGGTTTTTTCCAACGCAGGAAAAAATTACTTCCCGCGCATTTCCTTGGCAACTTCGTGCGCGCCGTAGATCTTGTCCAGCGCCTCGAGCAGGGCCGCGCTGTCGACCGCAACGGTGCGGTTGTTGGTCTCGTCGAAGCCGAAGGCGCCGCCGAGCGAGTGGATGTTGCCGTCGAAGACGAGGCCGACCAGTTCGCCCTTGCGGTTGACCACGGGGCTACCCGAATTGCCGCCGATGATGTCGTTGGTGCTGACGAAGTCGAACGGCGTATCGAGCTTGATCTTGTCCTTGGCCTGATACCAGGTATCGGGCAGCTTGAACGGATCGGCGCCGGTGGCGTGGTCGAACGTGCCGCCCATGGTGGTGAACGGGGCGACGTCCTTGCCGGCTTCTTTCCAGCCCTTCACGACGCCATAGGACAGGCGCAGCGTGAACGTGGCGTCGGGGTAGATGCTGGTGCCGAGCATGGCGAAGCGCGCGGCGGCGATCTTTTCATCGGCCTTGCTGATGACCGATTCGACGCGGGCTTCATAGTCCTTGCGCAAGGAACGCGTGTAAGGGTCGAGCGCGAGCGCCATCTTGATGAACGGATCGTCCGAGGCCATGACGGCTTTCATGCCGCCATCCCACAAGGCTTTGCGCACGGCCGGGTCGCCCAGCTTGGTGTTGTCGATCATGCGGCCGGCCAGTTGCTGCGGCGATTCCTTGCCCAGCACCTGCATGACTTGCGGATTGGACGGCGTCAGGTATTCGCGCATCTTGGTCAGCGAGAAGGTCAGCTTGACCTTTTCGAAGTCGTTGTAGATGGGCGCGGGCGACATCAATTGGGCCTGGACTTGCGGCAGGCTGGCGTCGGCAAATTCGGGCAGACGATCGGCGTTCGGCTTTTCACGCTCAGCCGCGCCGCGCACCAGCGTGCGGGCAAATGCCGCATAGTCGGTGTCGAATGCCTGGTTGCGTTCGAACAGGCCCAGCGGACGGCGCATGTCCTTGGCGATATCCATGGCCTTGGTAATATCGTCCCAGGCGCCGCCGGTCGTTGCCTTCAGCTTGGGATTGCTGTCGACGTAATGGCGCAGCTTCTTCTCTTCCTCGAGCTTCTGGTTCCACAGGGTCGGCTCGACCAGGGCTTCGCGCTCACCACCCAAGGCCTTGATGCTGTTTTCGATGTAGAACAGCGTGGCATTGGCTTCGCGTGCCTGGGCTTCGCCTTCGGCGCGGAATTGCGTCAGCGTGCCGCGCAGTTCGGACAGATAGACCAGGATTTCAGGCAGGCGCGTGTCGCGCAGGTAGCCCAGGCGCGTCATGGTGTATTCGCGCTGCGTGCTGCCCGGATGGCCCGAGGTGAACACCGGTTCGCCGGCCTTCGGACCTTCGGGGTTGACCGCCAGGAAGTTCTCGATCTTGGCCGGCTTGCCGTCTTCATAGACGCGGATCAGCGACATGTCGAGGTCGTAGCGCGGGAAATTGAAGTTGTCCGGGTCGCCGCCGAAGAAGGCCACCGGCTGCTCCGGCGCGAACACCAGGCGCACGTCCTGGAAGCGGTGATAGCGGTACAGGTTGTATTTGCCGCCCTGGTACAGACTGACCATGTCGCAACGGACGCGGTCGCCATCCTTGCCTACGCATTCTTCCGACAGCTTGGCGGTTTCGGCATTCTTGGCCTTGGTGAAGGCTTCGCCCGACAAGCCGGCGGTGGCCTTGTGCATGGCGTCGGTCACGTCGATGATCTTTTCCAGGCGGTTGACTTCCATGGCGGGGCACTTTTGCTCGTCGGCCACGGTGGGCGCGAGGTAGCCGGTCGCCATGAAGTCTTTCTTGTCGGTCGAAAGCTGTTCCACGCATTGCGCGGCGCAGTGATGGTTCGACAGCACCAGGCCATTGGGCGAGACGAAGGAACCGGAGCAGCCGAAGGCCAGTCGCGCCGACGATTGCATGGTGTGCTGCAGCCAGGCCGCATCGGGCGCCCAGCCGATTTCCTTTTTCATTTTCTCGTTAGGCGGGTTATCGAAGGTCCACATACCCTCTGCGGCACCGGCAGCGATCGGCGCCAGCATCAACCCCAGCAAAAGTTTCAATTTCATCGTCTTACTCCTGATGTTTTTCTGTTATGGGTGGGTGACACCCTGGCTGGCGTCCGAACCTGGTGATCGGCGTCAGTGATTTTATCGAAGGCAATAAATCACACTTGGCGTGATTTATGACAATTCGCGCAAGAGATGCTGAATGATCAAGGGCGCGCTGCCAATGCCGATGCGACGGGCTGTAGAAAAGCGGGGATGAATGGCGGATTGGCGCCGTGAAATTTTGCTGCACAGCAGGAAAAACCCGGCGGCGGGGCCGTTTTTACGCCTACAGCGCGTCGTCCGCCGTCAAATCGATCTGGCGCGCGGCACGCGGGGTGCCGCTGGTGACCTTATCCAGGTGGGAGGTGTCCAGCACGGTACCGCTGTAGTCGGCACTGACGCAACTGGGCGGCATGCCGTGCAACCAATGCTGGATGGAAATGAATCGCGCGCCTTGCGGCCCGCTGACGGCGCCATGCCGGTCTTCCGGGCGAACCCGCAACATGCGCCAGGTGTAGGAATCGGGGTCGCTGCCGTACACCGTCTCAAGCGATTCGAACACGAACTTGCCGCCGTGGGAGAACTTGATCTGGCCGCTGACATAGACTTCGATACTGTCGACATTCGGGTGCGTGTGGCCGGGAATGATGTAATTCGGCGGCACCGTAAACATCTGGATCTGGAAATTCCCCTCGCGATACAGCAGGTTGGCCTGGATGTCGGCCACGGCGGACTGCGGCCCGCGCACCGGCATATCGGCCGACACCGGATTGGCATCGAAATAGCCGCAGGCAAATTCGTACAGACGATCCATATTTTTCCCTACGCTCCGATCTTGCTGCGCCTTGCGGGGTTGCCGATCCAGCGGCTGCCCGCTTCGGCATCGCGAAAACATGCCGCCGCAGCGGCAACATACACCTCGTCCCCCAGGCGCACACGCGGGGCAAGCATGGCATTGGCGCCGACAAAACAGCGCGCGCCGACGACCGCATTGCCGCCCACGCTTACCGCGGCACACAATACGCTGTTCGCACCGATCACCGTGTCGTGCCCGACAACCACGCCGTGCATCACGAGGGAATTGGCGCCGACATGCGCGTTCGGCCCCAACACGGCAAGATGGCCCACGCAGGCACCGGCCTCCAGCACGGCATCGCGCGCCACGATCGCGCTTTTGGCCACCATGGGCGGCGCGGGCAACAAACCCTGTGCTTCGGCCAAGGCGATGGCGCGCACGCGATGGGCGATATCGGATACGGCCAATACGTAATGCGTCGCCACCCGGAGCGCATCGTGCCAATCGGTGTACACCGGCACGCCGTGAACCGGCGCGACCGCGTACTGCGGATCGACCACCATGCCGGCAAACGCTTCCGGGCCGAAGGCGTCGATAAAGTCGCGCGCCAGCGCTCCCGCGCCGATCAGTATGACCTTGCTAGCCATGCCAAAACCGTCCTGGATAAGGCGTGAACTCTTCGAGCGGCGGCAAACAGGGTTGCATTACGTCGATACGCTTTGTGTGTTCAGTCATTCAATTCAAAACTCTCAGGTGTCAATCCATCGCACCAGCGTTGCCACATGACCACTGCTGCGCGTTCCAAGCCGCGCGCAACCAGGGCGGCATCGAAAAGACGGGAATCGGATATTTTCGCACGAAGCGACAGGCGCAGGCCATTCAATTCATCCAGGCGCCCGGCCCAGTCGGCCGCCGCCCTGACAAACTCAGCCTCGCTTTCGGCAACGAATTCCGGCAAGCCAAAATGCTGCAGCAGCGTGGCGCTCTGGCGCGACGACAGGGCCTGGCCGCTCAAGGTCAAAACCGGCACGCCCATCCAGATCGCATGGGCCGAGGTCGTGCCGCCGCTATAGGGAAAGGTGTCGAGGATCATGTCGACCTGATGATGCAGGCGCAGATAGGCCTGCCGATCGGTGCGCGGCTGAAACAGCAGCCGTCCCTGATCCACACCATGCGCGGCAAAACGGCCGATCAATGCGATGCGCACCGCGTCGTCGTCGATCGCCCCCAGCAGCATGCGCGAGCCCGGCACGGCGTGCAGCACCCTGCTCCACAATGCCACGACCGCATCGCCCAGCTTGGCATTGCGGTTGAAACTGCCGAAGGTGAAGTAGCCGTTCGCACAAGCCGGCAAAGGATTGGCCGGCGGCGCATCCGGCTCCGGCCGAAACCGGCAGAGCGCCGGCAAGCGCACGATCTTTTCGGTGAAAAATCCATCGTCCTGCCCCGGCGGCGCCAGGAAGCGGTCGGCCAGGTAATAGTCGATCGCGGCCAGGCCCGTCGTGGCCGGATAGCCGATCCAGCTCGCCTGCACCGGGGCGGGCTTGCGCGCAAACACGGGCAAGCGGTTGCCCGCCGTATGGCCGGAAAGATCGAACAGGATATCGATGCCGTCGGACTGGATCAGGCCGCACAATTGGTCGTCGTTCAATGCCTGCACCGGGCGCCAGCCGGCTGCGCAGGCTTTCAGGCGCGCCGTCATGCCGTCTTCGATCACGTTGTTGTAATACACCCAAATCTCGAAGCGGTTCTTGTCGAGCGCGGCCCAGAGTTCTTCGATCAAGTCGGCCACCGGGTGATTCCACAAGTCGGCCGAGACAAAGCCGAGCCGCAGCACCCGCCCCGGTTCGCGCAGGTTGCCATGCGCGGGCCAGCGCGCGGACAATGCGGCAAACGCCTGCCCGAAGGCGCGGTGCGCGGCGAATACCGATTCGGCGCTCTCTGTTTCGACATGCGTCAGGCAAAACAGCATGTTGCTGTAGGCCGCAATGAAATCCGGCTTGAGTGCAAGCGCCCGGCGAAAACTCTGCACCGCTTCGGCATGGCGTCCGAGGCCCGATAGCGCCAGGCCGATATTGTTGTGGGTCTCGGCACTGTCGGGCGTGACGGCCAGCGCGCGCGTGAACTGGTCCAGCGCGGCGCCAAACGCCTGCGCCGAAAAACAGATCGCCCCCAGCAGCTTGCGCGCGTCAACCAGCTCGGGCCGGGCCGCCAATGCCGCCTCGCACTCGCGCGCGGCCGCCTCGCGCTCGTTCAGGGCGTACAAGGCCTTGGCCAGTTGATAACGCAATGCCGCCTCGTCCGGCCGCTGCTCCAGCGCCAGCCGCAGGCTCGATACGGCTTCGTGCAGCCACCCCGCTTGCGCCAGCAGCAGGCCGTGATCGGCGACGATGCGAAAGGCAGAGGACCCCGCCCTGGCTTGCGCAATGAGCCTGCCGGCGGCCGCCAGGTCGCCCTGCTTCAAGGCCAGCATGCCGGCCAAATGCAGCACGCCGGGCGTATCGCCGAACTCCTGCTGCAATGCGCGATATAAGGCCTCGGCCTGGGCAAACTCGCCCGCATCGAGGCAGTGCAGCGCCTGGGCCAGCCTTGGCTCCGCTTCAGTCATATCTGCCTCGCGGAGAAAAATAGTACGGGCGTGCACCAGCTAAAGGCTGCACAATGTTTACCGGATACAACAAATTCATGGCGTGCCTGTGTACTTTGATCGGTCTGCCGCCGAAACCCTGTGCGCATACCGATTCCCGATATATTCTTCACGGATGGCGGTCAGCATGGCGGGAATGCTTTTTCGAAGGCGCGGGCAGGCTTGCCCGTTTGGTAATTTCTCACATCGATGTCCTGCCTTACATCACAAAGATCTCCGCCTGACAGGAGATACACTATAGCTCAGGGTGGAAAAAGGGACGGAGCCCAATCATGAAAAAAACGCAAAATACTTCGAATCTGACGGCACGGGGACTGCCTTTGGCGGCCCGCCGCAGGGACGGCGGCATCAACTTTCATCGCAAGCTGCTGCCGGTCTTGATCGCCGGCTGCTTCGCCTGCGGCCCGGCATTCGCCAATCCAACCGGGGCGCAAGTCGTCAGCGGGCAGGTGGCGATTTCCAGCAACGGCAACGTGCTGACGATCACCAATTCGCCGGGCTCGATCATCAATTGGGCCAGTTTCTCGATCAACCCGGGCGAACTGACCCAGTTCCTGCAACAGAATTCCTCCAGTGCGGTCTTGAACCGCATCGTCGGCCAGGATCCGTCGCAGATCTTCGGCGCGTTGCAATCGAACGGCAAGGTGTTCCTGATCAACCCGAACGGCATCATGTTCGGCGCCAACTCGCGCGTCAATGTCGGCGGCCTCGTGGCCTCCACACTGGACATCAGCAACAGCGACTTCGTCTCAGGCAAGCTCAACTTCGCCGCAGGCAGCACGGCCGGCAGTGTCGTCAATCAAGGCAGCATCACCACCCCCTCGGGCGGCCAGGTCTACCTGATCGCGCCGCAGGTGCAAAACACTGGCGTCATCAATTCGCCCCAGGGTGAAGTGCTGCTGGCGGCCGGCCACAGCGTGCAATTGGTCGACGGCGCGGACCCGAACGTGCAGGTGGTCATCAGCGCGCCCGCCGACCAGGCGCTCAACCTCGGCAACGTGGTGGCGCAAGGCGGCAGGATCGGCATTTACGGCGCCCTGGTCAACCAGAACGGCGTGGTCAATGCCGACAGCGCGGTGGTCGGGCAAAACGGCGAAATCGTCTTCAAATCGAGCCAGACCACGATCCTGGCCGGCGACAGCCAGACCAGCGCGACTGGCGCCGAGAATGGTGGCACGGGCGGCAACATCTATCTGCTCGGCCCGCAAGTCGGCCTGACCGACACGGCCATGGTCAACGCCAGCGGCAACACCGGCGGCGGCACCATCCTGGTCGGCGGCGATTACCACGGCCAGAACCCGGCCATCGAAAACGCCAACGCAACCTACGTCGGCGCCGGCACCACCCTGAAGGCCGATGCGTTGCAAAACGGCAATGGTGGCAAGGTCATCGTCTGGTCCGACAATGCGACACGCTCCTACGGCAGCATCTCGGCCACGGGTGGCGCGCAAGGCGGCAACGGCGGGTTCGTCGAGAATTCGAGCGGCAAGAATATGGATTTCCACGCTGCCGTGGACGTCACTGCGGCAAACGGCAAGGGCGGCACGCTGCTGCTGGATCCGTCCACCATCACGATCGTGGGCGGCCCGGGCGACGGCGGTTCGGATGGCACCGGCACCTTCCAGGGCAGCACGATCCCCGGCACAATCAACTTTGCCGACGTCGGCCCGACCCAGGTTTATGAATCCGAGTTGCTGGGCATGTCGCCTACAACCAACATCGTCCTGCAAGCAACCGATTACATCAACACGAGCGGCACATTTACCGGCAACACGCTGGCTTTGCCCACGGTCGCCGGTAGTACATTTTCATTGTTGACGCGTAATTCCTCGACCGACAGCTCCGGCACCAAGGGCATCGACCTGACCACCAGCTCAGTCGGCGTCAACCTGACGATCACAACGCAAGGCGGCGGCATCACGATGCAGACCGGCTATAACGCTGTGTCTCCGCAGGCCGCCAACATCAACACAGTCGGCCTGAACACGAACGGCGGCGCGGTGAATATCAGTGCCACCGGCGGCGTCGTCACGCGCGGCATCAACACCACGACAGCCTCACCGACCGCCAGCGGCAACATCACCATCGGTGCCGGCACCTACATCACGGCCGGGCCGACGCTCGATGCGCGCGGGCATAGCGTCTACGCCCCAGGCAACGTGAGTCTCACGGCCACCGGCGGCGCGATCGCAGTCTCCGGCACGACTTACGCGGGGACATTGACCATGTCGTCTGCCGGCGGCATCACGATGAACGGCTCCGGTACGATGGCAACCAATGTCAGCTCGCTGTCGGTCAGCAATAGCGGCTCGGGTGGAATCAGCATCTCGAATTCCGGCCAGAATCTGACGATCAACAACCTCAGCCAAACCGCCAGCGGCGCCGTGAGCATCGCCAATACGGGAGGCAACAGCATCACGCTGGCGACCGCCGCCACAACAAGCAATGCCCCGCTGACCTTGCAAGCCGATACCATGAGCCTGTCCGGCGGGACAGTCGCTACGGGCACCGGTACGGTTACGCTTGAACCCTATACCGGCGGGACGGCGATCAACATCGGCGGCGGCGGCGGCGGACTGCAATTGCAGTCGGCCGACTTGGGTGCCATCGCCAGCGGTTCCAATGTGCAGATCGGCAATGCGTCTGCCGGCGGCATCATGGTCCAATCTTCGACGACACCCGGTTTCGGGCAATTGACACTGGTCTCTTCCGCAGGAATCGGCCAGCAATCCGGCGCCCTGCTGCCGACGGCAACCTCGCTGCTGCTGGAAGGCGGCTCGGTCACCCTGACGCAAGCCAATCCTACCGGCGTCATCGCCGGCATCACCACCAGTGGCGACTTCATCTATAGCACCGGTAGCGGCGCAGCAATCTCTCTCAATACGCTGGCCAACCCCACAGGCGGCAACGTCGCCGGCATCACCGTGCCGAGCGGTCACAATGTCACCTTGTCGACGACGAACACGAGTCTCGGCATCAATCAGCAAAGCGGCGCACCCGTCGTCGCACCCGGCGGGCAACTGACGCTGACCACGGCCGGCCCGGTATCGCTGACCGACACGACCAATAACGTCGGCTACCTGACGGCATCGAGCACCGACACCAGCGGCAATTTCGGCTTTGTCAATTCAAGCACCCTGACTCTGCAGGACTATAACAATACACTGCTGCACGGCACGACCTTCGGCCTGCAGACCAGCTCGACCGGCAACGTCAATATCTCGGCGGGCGGCGCCCTTACCGTGGCCGGCAGCGTCACTCTGACCGGCGGCAGCGGCCAGGTGGGCTTGAGCGCGGCCAACGGTATCGCCATCGACAATTCCTTTTCCCTGCCCAACGGCGGCACGGTGTCACTCGTGGCAGGCGCCGGCGACATCACTCAGTCAGTCGGCATCACGGTGTCCAACCTGGCCGCCACGTCAGCCTCCGGTGCCGTCACCTTGACCAACGGCAGCAATCAGGTCGGAAACCTGGCGGGCAGCGCGGGAGCGACCGGATTTAACTTCGTCAACGGAAACGGCTTCCAGGTCGGCACCGTGACGGCCGTGGGCGCCGACCCTGCAGTCAGCGGCATCACTGCGACGGGACTGCCGGTAACGCTTTCGACGGGTGGCGGTCTCACCAATCCGAACAACGTGACGATCACGGGTTCGTCGCTCACCGTTTCCGCGGCAACCGGCGTCGGCAGCCTTGCCAACCCCTTGCTGACCTCGGTCGGCAATCTGCAAGTCATGAACAGCGCGGCAGGCGACGTGGCCGTCACCAACACGGGTGACCTTGCCGTGTCAAACGTCAATGCCAGCGCCACCCCCTACGGCATCTCGCAACTAGCCCTGGGCAGCGTCTATGTCACCACCAGCGGCGCCTTGACCGTTTCAGCGCCGATCATGTTGAGCGGCACCGCTGGCGATGCGGGCCTGAAAGCGGGCACCGGCATTGCGCTCAATTCCACGGTCGGTGTTCCCACCGGCGGAACCTTGGCCTTGCTGACCAATACCGGCGACATCACGCAAAGCGCGGCGGTGACGGCCCCTTCCCTGTCGGCGGTATCGACCAGCGGCAACGTGTCCTTGAGCAGCACCAGCAATGCCGTCTATACGGTCGCCGGCAGCGCGGGCGGCACCAGCGGATTTGTGTTCTTCGATAATTACGCATTCAGTGTCGGCAACGTCGTTGCAGTCGGCGTGATTCCCGGCGTCAACGGCATTACCGCAACCGGCGTCACGAGCGGCAGCTATGCCTTGCAATTGGGGGCGTTCGGTGGTGGCACCTCCATCACCATGGACTCGCCGATCAACGGCGGCGCGGCGAACGTGCTGGTTAACGCCTCCGGTTCGGTCCTCCAGGGCACATCTGGCATGATCACCGCGGGCGGGGTCACGCTCGAGGCCGGCAGCACCGGCGGCGTCGGCAACGTGAGTACGCCGGTATTGGTCAATACCTCCCTGCTTAACGGCACCGCAAGCAGCGGCGGATTCTACGTCACCAACCAGGGCAGTGCGCTCGGCATAGGCAGCGTCACTGCGGGCGGCGACATCGTCATCAACAGCACCGGTACGATGACATTGAGTCCCTGCGGTAGCTGTCCGGACAGCGCCGGCAACCAGATCACCGGTGCCGCCATCACCTTGATCGCTCAGGGCAACGTCAACATCGGCGCAACCGGCGGCCTGCAGGCCGACACCATCGTCGGCAGCGGCGCAATCAATATTTACGGCGGCTATTCGTACACGCCGGGCAATGCGCCGGTCGACCTGGGAACCTCGACCGTGACTGTTTCGGGCAACATTTCCAATGGCAGCACTGCTGACCTTTGGGGCGGCCTGGCCGCGAGCTATACCGGTTCGCCGATGCCCGGCCCCGTGACTCTGCACCCGACGCCGACGCCTACTCCCACACCGACGCCGACGCCTACTCCCACACCGACGCCGACGCCTACTCCCACACCGACGCCGACACCTACTCCCACACCGACGCCGACACCTACTCCCACACCGACGCCGACACCTACTCCCACACCGACGCCTACTCCGACGCCGACGCCGACGCCGACGCCGACTCCGACTCCGACTCCGACGCCTACTCCGACACCGACGCCTACTCCGACGCCGACGCCGACGCCCACTCCAACACCGACGCCAGCCAGCGCCCCGCCGGTCGTGGACGCCAGCAACAACGTCGTCGCCTATGTCAACACCTCGGTGACGGGAACGGAAAACGGCGGCGACGGCAGCAGCAGCACGTCCGACGGCAACGGTCACAAGAATGGCACATCAAATTCGACGGGCGGCAGCTCATCGACAGGGGGATCCAAAAATGGACAAAAGAACTATTGCGATTAAGGCCGGGCCTGCCCGGTTCAGCCGGGCCGCCTGGTGGCTGTGGTTTTCCGTCCTCGCTGTTGCGGGGCTGCTGTCGATGCTGCCGGCCCACGCCGCCCAGGTGGTCGGCACCGTGACCGATATCAGCGGCCCGATGGTGGCGCGCCGCATCGACGGCACCATCAAGGCGCTGACGGCGCAATCGGCCGTCGAGCAGGGCGACACGCTGGTGACGGAAAAAGGCACCTACGCGCGCATCAAGTTCATCGACAACGGCGAGATCACGCTGCGCCCGAACACGCAGTTCAAGATCGAAAACTTCTCCTATGAAGCGGCCAAGCCGGAATCGGACAGCGCGTTTTTCACGCTCCTGAAAGGCGGCCTGCGCTCGATCACGGGCCTGCTGGGCAAACGCAACAAGGAAAAATTCGGCCTGAACACGCCGACGGCCACCATCGGCATACGCGGCACCACCTTCATCGCCGAATACATTGCACCGACCCCGGCCCAAGTGGCAGCCTACCGGCAGAGCCTGACGGCCGGGCTGGAGCCGCAATACGGCGGCAGCCGCACGGATGCGCCGCAAGGCGCGCGCGTGCTGCAACTGGCGCAAAACGATGGCGGCAACGGTGGCAACGGCGGCCTGAACCCCGGCCTGTACGTGCAAGTGCTCGATGGCACGATCCACGTCACCAACGGCGGGGGCACGCAAAACTTCACGGCCGGGCAATTCGGCTTTACAGGCGGGTTCAACCAGCCGCCTGTCATCCTGCCGAACAATCCGGGCATCCAGTTCAACCCGCCGCCGTCGTTCTCCAATACGGGCGGCACGCAAAACGGCAATGGCGGCAAGCCCGGCGAAGTCGACTGCATCGTGCGTTGATCGGCAAAACGGGACAGGATAGCCAACCCTGTCCCTTGCCTTCGCCCACGCGTCTCCCGGTGGCTGAGTCGCGTTGCTTGGTGTCTCTTATGCAACATTTCATTGCACGCCTGCAATAGAATTCGCCTTCTGTAAGTCATCTGTACGAGAAATATGGTCATGCGGAAATAAGCGTGCGAGAATACGCGCAGTGTCTTAACCGAAAGCATGAGCCAGGTGAAAATCCCACTTGTCGTCGCCGACATGAATTCGCAGGAGGCGGAAGATTTGGCAGAAATCGCCGTCCTGCGCAGCTTCCCGCGCCACGCCATCATCATCAACGAGGGCGACGATAGCGACAGCGTCTATTTCATCATCTCCGGCCTGGTCAAGGTCTTTCTTGCCGACAATGACGGCAACGAAGTCATCATGGCGAACCTCAAGGCCGGTGAATATTTCGGCGAAATGGCACTGGAACCAGGTTTCCGTTCGGCCTCGGTCATGGCCGTCGAGCCGGTCAATCTCGCCGTGGTTCGCATGCAGGATTTCCGCAATTTCATGCGCACCCACCCTGACTTCGTGTTCTCGCTGATCGGCAAGCTGATCCGTCGCGCGCGCCTGGTGACGCGCAACCTCAAGGGCCTGGCGTTGTTGGATGTCTATGGTCGCCTGACCCAATTGCTCAACGACCTGGCCGAGAACGTCGATGGACGGCGCGTCATCATGGAACCGCTGACGCAGCAGGAAATGGCCAGCCGCATCGGCTGCTCGCGCGAAATGGTGAGCAAGATCCTGAAGGATCTGACGGCCGGCGGCTACGTCGAAATTACGCGCCGGTCCATTGAATTGAAGCGCAACCTGCCGGCCTCGTGGTGAGGCCGATATCAGCGTTTGATATTGCGCTTGTCGGTAACAAAGGTATGCAGGTCGACGCCGCCCAATAGCGATTCCATCATATCGGTGCGCCGGTCTTCATGGCTGCGCCGATCGAACAGCACCATCCCCTCGCTGGTCAAATAAGGCGGTTCGCGCCTATCCCCGTTACGCCTGTCCTCCCCGGTACGGCGAACGACAAAACCGATGTCGTCTTGCATCATGGTGTTCCTCTTCTTGATCTGACTGCACGAATGATTGTACGTATCGCGTTTGACAATTTCCGTGAGGTATCACCGGGTTGGCTTGTGAAAAATTACCGCCGGCTCTGCCCGTGGCCGTTGTCGTCACGCGATGCAGCCGGATCATAAGGAAGGAAAGGGATTCGCAACAGCAAATCCGGCACGGTAGCGGCAAGCGCTACCACAGGCAGCATGGCATTCCACTTCAGCGTGGAAACGCCGCAGAGTACTTAAGGAGCCGTTGCCGTCAAACCTGGGCCAGCCCGGTGGTATGCGACCACTTGGCGAAAACCGGTTTGCCGGCGCGGCCGCCGACCGGGTCGAGCCAGGCTGCCACGGCCGTTGCCGCCGCCATCGACAAGCCCCAGGCCGCGAAGAGGCCCATCATGTTGGCGGCGGGATCGTCGTCCCAAGCCGCACCGACAATGGCGCCGACCAGCATCAGCATCGGATAGTGCAAGACGAATAGCGGGAAGGAAATCCGCGAGAGATAAGCGATCAGCGACACCAGCCAATTCCTTGCATGGGTACGATAGGTGCCGAACCATACCAGCACGCAAGCCGTCAGCGTGCTCACGGCAATGCGGCTGCGCCACTCGACCACGAGCGCCGTGGCGCAAGCGAGCATCATCACTAACAGCCAGACGCGCTTGCGCAAGCCTTGCAGACGCGACAACCAGTACGCGACAACACCCAGACTATAAGAGCCGAAGAAATAGACGCCCCACACTTCCAGCTCGCGATAGCGGTTGAACACCAGCAGCGATGACAGCCCCAGGCACACGACCAAACCCATCGCGGCAAAGCGCACGACACGGCCGGAGGCGACACCGGCGGCCAGCGCGCACAATAGCGCCAGCAGAGCGTAGAGCTGCAAATCGATTGCCATATACCAGGCGCCCGCCGTGAGCGCGGGAACGCCGAGCAAGTCTTGCGCGAAGAACAGGTGGGCGACGATGGCATATAGATCGGGCGCGGCGGGTGTCGAGGGTTCATCGACCACCGCACGCGCAATGGCGGCGCACACCAGCGCGGCCGCAAGCCCGACAAAATACACCTTGGCCAGCCGCTTGTAACGGCGCCAGACGATGCCCGGCAATTGCGCGAAGCGCGGCGCAATCCAGGGTTTATTTCCGCCAGGCAGCAAGGCGGCAGCGGCCATGAAGCCTCCCATCACGAGGAAGCATTGCACGCTCAGCTTGCCGTTATTGGCCAGCCATTTGAACAAGACCGGCGCATACCACCAGGCCGCATCGGACATCGGGCCGAACAGGCAGAAATGATGCCAGGCAATAATCTGTGCTGCGCCGGCCTTGATCAAATCGACGGCCAGCACCCGGCCGCGCGAACTCTCGCGCGATTGTTCAGGCGAAGCTTGCGCGGCGGCGTCACACAATACGGTTTCTATTCGCTTTTGCGTAACAAAAGCGTCGGAGATTGCATTCATGGTCTTGCGAGTGGTTCAATCAGGCCGGCTGAGACCCGGCGCGGGACGATCCCGATTTCATTTTTGCCAAAATGAAACCACTTGAAGGATCGCGGCTTACATTGCACTGATGTAGAGCGCCCTTGCCCTTGAAAAGTTCGCAAGGATAGCATGGATAGGGGTTGGAAGAAAGCTTCGCACCCATACCCTTATTGATTTGGCACTATACTGGTGCAAAACTATTCCGCTCCCCATTTTTGACATGATCCAGATCCGCGAAATCGACCACCTGGTCCTGCGCATTGTCGATCTCGACAAGATGCTCGCTTTCTACACCGGCGTGCTGGGCTGCACCATCGAACGGCGCCAGAACGAGATCGGCCTGGTGCAACTGCGCGCCGGCAGCTCGCTCATCGACCTGGTGCCGGTCGATGGCAAGCTGGGCAAGATGGGCGGTGCGGCGCCGGGCGCCGAAGGGCGCAACCTCGACCACTTCTGCCTGCGCGTCGAACCGTTCGACGAGCAGGCGATCCGGCTGCATCTGGTACAGCATGGCGTGGCGGCGGACCCGACCGCCTTGCGTTACGGCGCGGAGGGTGAAGGCCCCTCCATCTACCTCAATGATCCGGAAGGCAATGTCGTGGAGCTGAAAGGGCCACCGGCGGGATTACCTGCAGCGCGCGATTAAGACTTTCCCTCGCCGTCACAGCGGGCCAGCTATTCCTTGACGATCAACAAGGCATCGACATCGGTGCGGCATAACAGCGCCCGTGCGCGCTCCTCCAATTGCATCAGGCGCATGACCACCGGCTTGCCGTCCTGATCCAGCGTTTGGCTGCCCGAAGTCACAAAGCAGCGCAGGCCGCGCTGCACATAACCGCCCTGCCTGCGCCCCGCCGCTTCCCAGGCTTGCGCGCCGGTGAAGGTTTCGATGGGGATCTTTCCGTCCCCCTCGATGAAATCGCGGAAGAAATCCGGAATGCGGTGCCGCGAGATTTCGCCCCCGCCCAAGAGCGGCCCGATATTGACTTCGTTGATGATGGCGCCGTTGTCGAACCAGGGCACGGCGATGTCGGCGCTGATCATGTCGACACCGGCGACATCGAGTCCCACGATCTGCGCCGCGCGCACGGCCAATGCAAGGTTTTCCGGATGCAGGCGAGCGGTGACGTCTTCGTCAACGCCGCCCCATTGCGTCGATTCGATGCGGCGCAATGGCACCAGCACGCCCGCACCCGGAACCGAATCGCCGTGCCAGCCGGCCTGCTGCATGGCATGGCGCGCCGCCTCGTCCAGCACCGGCACGGGCGAACGGCGCCACGGCGGCAGGCGCCCCTGTTTGGCACGTTCGAGATCGACCAACGCCGTCACGCTGTGGCATCCGTCGCCCTCGACCGACATGGGCAGGCGCTTGACGGCGTACAGCAGCTTGCCGTTAGCGACGAAGAGCCGGTGGCATACGCCGGCCACCTGGCGTTCCACGATCACCTGCCTGGCGGGTGAAGCCGCGCATGCCGCCTCGAAGGCCGATGCCAAGGCCTGCACATCGGCGATATCGACCGTCACGCCCTCGCCGCGCCCGCGGTCGGCAGGCTTGACCACGAGCGGGAAACCGAGCCGCGCCGCCGCATCGGATAACTGACCTGCAGCACTCACCACAAAGTGCGTCGGCGCCGGCAGGCCCGCCATGCGCATCAACCGGGCGGAGACCGCCTTGCTGTGCACGAAGCGCTTGGCAATAACACTGTCGCGGTCGCTCATGCTGCGCTCCATGCGGCGCGCCTTGCTGCCCCAGCCGAACTGGTAGACCCCGGCGCCCAAATGCATGAAAGGAATACCGAGCCGGTGCGCACCGCGCAGCGCCTGCATGGTCGACTTGCCGAAGGTCAGCGTGCGCTGCGCCGGCACGACGATCTCCCGCTCGATCTCGACAAACAGGCTTTCCTTCTCCGCTTCCGAGAGTGGCGTGCGTGCCAGCATCTGACATTTGGCTGCGGCAAAGCGGATGGCGCGCAGGTAGGCATCCGGCGCGATTAAACCCAGCTCGGGAAAACGCAGTTCGATGGCCAGGTTGCCCGCGTCGCCCGGCTCGGCCAGAACTGAAACCACCTCGGGAAGATCGAACACAGGAATGCCCGCCAGCTCCAGAAACAAGCGCGTCACCCGCGCAAGCTGCCGGGCGAAGCCCTCTTCGCCTCCCACGGTCTCGGCAGCCGCCGGGCGGCGGTCCGGTTCGTCCACGCACAGCACTTCGGCAATCCACTGCCCCAGGAATGACGGACCACGCGCCGGGGCGGCAAGCGTGATGATCTTGAACGAAAAAGGCATGGAAGGTGCCGCGTGAGGCAGTGGCAAAAATATCCGGCGATGATACGGGAAATCGCCTGAGCATGGAGCGCAGCGACCAAAACCGCAGGATTTTTCGGTTGCGATATGAGACCGTGATCAGATGGCAAATACCCGCAAGTTGTCATTTCCCGGCATCAAAGTTAACAGGTAGAATGCCAGCAGACCTTGCCATCCTGTCTACAATTGCAGAGGGCCGCTTTGTCAGCGCCGCACGACAGAACCCTAGCGATGCAAACATCAAACATGATCGACTATCTGTTACTGACAATACTCATCATCCCGGCCATCGCACTCGCCGCCAAATCCACATCGGGCAACAACACTGGATATTTCCTGCTCTACATCTGGCTGGCGGGTGCGTGCATCTATGGCTTTCTCGGGCTACCTCATTTTATTTTCGGACTGTCGATTTTTGTATTCGTCGCATTCATTTTCAGAAAAAAACTGGAAATGAAGAAATGGTGGAGTCGCAGTACCAACAAAACCAGGAATTGATCGCGTTTAGAAGCCATTTCAAAAAAAGAGATCAGGAATGAAGAAATCGCTGTTGGCCATACTCGCTGGTGCATCGTTGCAATTGATCTCACTGCATGCCGCTGCGGGCGGATCCTCCTGGGATGTACAACCGGGGCCGAATGGCAGCATGCGTGTGAACACGTCGGAAGGAACGTATATCGTCGTCATCGACGGCAATCACGGATGGGTAGGAACGGAAAAGGAATACGAGCGCCAACGCATCGCCGGTGTTTTGAAAGCCCAGGGCTACCGGGAAATGAAAATTGCCGGCCAGGACGAGAACACGCACCAGGTCGTGTCGATCAAACTCCCCAGCGCTTCGGTCGGCTCAAGCAATTTGGCCGACATCTCGACCTCGATTTATTTCGACGCCAACGCCGACAAAAAACTGCGCCGGCCGCCCAAGCCTGCGGAAAGCGAATACGTCGGCGCGCTATGGGTGCAAAGCGACAAGGCCGACATTCAGGCAAAAATTGTGGATCAGGAAAATCATGCGACCTATTCACCGCACTATTGCCACGGCATTGCCGGCACCAACATGCGGACTTGCGAATTTATCGTCCCCCGCGAGTCGCTGACCCATCAATCCGCTCTGCTGTTTGTTGCCGCAAAGGGGCGCCCGGCTGTGATTCTGCGCGCGTCGCTCGCGCAGGAACATGACAAGGTACTGCTGGAAAAATACAAGGTCACCATGGGAAGCCGCTTCGGGCTGGACGACGAGGATGCAAATACGTTGAAGCGCCTCAACGAACTCGACAGCAGCATTGCCACGACCCTGCCCCCATTGCCGCCGGGCGCGCAGGAAATCAAGCCGCGCAGGAAAGGATGCAAGAATGATGCGCTGGAACTGACGCAAGCTCAGTTCGACGCGGTCGCAATCGGCGAAAGCGCGGAAGACCTGGAGTGCGCGCTTGGTCCAAAACCGCACATGATATGGCCGTATGCAAAACCCTACCGCGACTACATCTGGAAAATGAAAAGTGGCGGATATGCCCTCTTCTCCGTCACGGCCAAGGAACCCAAGACCGTCATTGAGAAACGCACTTCGCCGACCGTCGATATCTTGATGTGGTAAAAAATCGATTATGCGTGGCGCAAGCATGAGATTCGCCTGCATCCATCTACAGCCAAAAGGTGCCCAATGAAACAACCGCCGGCCGGGGTCGCAGCCGCGTTCGATGCCTATCCCGCCGACGTGCGCCAAAGGCTGATGGAGATTCGGCGCTTGATCTTTGCCACGGCAAAAGCGACCGAAGGCGTCGGGCCGCTGACGGAAACGCTGAAGTGGGGCGAGCCGGCGTATCTGACCGAGGCCAGCGGGAGCGGCAGCACGATCAGGCTTGGCTGGGCGCGCTCAGCGGAGCGCAGTTGCGCGGTGTATTTCAATTGCCGGACGACGCTGGTGGAGACGTTTCGCGAGCAGTTTCCGGATGTGTTTGGGTATGAGAAGAACAGGGCGATTTTGCTGAGTGCGTCGGAGGCGTTGCCTGATATTCCGCTTTCCATGTGTTTTGTGATGGCGTTGACTTATCATCGGCGGTCTTGGCTATGACTCCCGCCTACTTCTAACAGACCTTAGCAATGAACTTGCCAGCATAACGAGTCAGATTACAGGAAAGATTTACGTTCCCTGGCTACCTTCGCATGCGGCGCAATGCATTGCGCCCTACTTGTCTGGATTGTGCGCGAAGCGCAATCCAGCCTATTTAACGATCCATTTTGCGCATTCAGGCCTCATCAGTGAGATGCCTGTTTTGTCGAAATATTCGCCGGTGTTTTGGCGGAAGGCGCAAGCGTAGGGTTCGCCGTCGAATTGCCTGCATCCAGCTTCCCCGTTGACGTCGGTTGCGCATTCTGCGCAGGCGCCAAAGAGCGCGCCGCTTGTTGCGTTGTAGGCGGTGCTGCAGAATCCGAGGGCTTGAGTATGGGATACAGAGCAATGCATGCAGCAACAATCACTCCAACCAGCGCGACAATCCACGCAAGCATCGCATGTCGCGCAGATTCCGCGGCAGCGTCAGCTGACCGAATCGCGGAGGCAGCAGCCGACTCGGTCGCTTCGACATTGCGTTTCGCCAGGGCAGCAGCTTCCATATCGCGCTGCTCCTGCTTTAAGAAAAGCCAACGATGGACTGTTTGCTCGTTTGCCTTCCATCTCAGCCCCTTAAGTTCCGCCTGAACTGTCGCCTCTCCTCTTTCTTCAAGGAGATCAAATATCACTCGCTCGTCTTGGGTTCGCGCCTGTACGGGACTACTGTTCATCGACATGGCCTCCAATTCGGAAATCCTACCACGGGCAGCCCACGACGGTTCTGAAAGGGCATCCTATCGGAGAACGCGCTCGGTCATCTACATTTTCGTGGTACGTTAAAGTAGTTAAGCGACACCTCCTTCGTCGTTCAGCACGTAGGGCAGAACAACGCGGAGCGCCTTCCGCCGGAAGGCTACAGGTCCGACTCGCTCAGAAGAAAATTACCACATGCGGCGGAAGGCGCTACGCTTTTCCGCCCTACAATCTGCTTAATTGATTTCCGCGAAAAATACAAAGCCCGCTGATGCGGGCTTTGATCATATTTTGGCGGAAGCGGTGAGATTCGAACTCACGAACGGGTTACCCCGTCGCCAGTTTTCAAGACTGGTGCCTTCAACCGCTCGGCCACGCTTCCTGGGGTCGCGCCAGATATCGGCATATCCGGCGGAATTGTGCATTATACCGGGCTTGGGGCGCTTTTTCAGCCGCTTTTCAGCCGCTTTTTGGCCTCACCGAGGTCAATCGGCCAGGAAAAGCTGTTGCAAGTCGTTCAAAAACCGCATGCCCAGCTCGGTTGGCTTGATCAATTGGTGGTCGCGCGTGATCAGGCCTTTGGCTTCGGCCTCGTCCAAGGGCTTTTCGATGGCGTTTAAGGTCAGGCCGGTGCGTTCCATGAATTGATTGGGGGCGAAGCCGTCGTATAGGCGCAGGGCGTTGAGCATGAATTCGAAGCCGAGTTCGCCCCTGGCGATTTCGCGTTCTTCCTGGATGGCATTGCCGGCGGCGATGTTTTCAAGATAGGCCTTGGGTTGCTTGAAGCGCGCCTGGCGGATCACGCGGTGTGGGAAGGATATCTTGGAGTGGGCGCCGGCGCCGATGCCCAGGTAGTCGCCGAATTGCCAGTAGTTGAGGTTGTGGCGCGCCTGGTGGCCGGGTTTGGCGTAGGCCGAGACTTCGTAGTGGCCGTAGCCGGCTTCGCTTGTGGCGGCATCGATCATGTCTTGCATTTCGGCGCTGGCGTCGTCGTCGGGCACGGCGGGCGGGTATTTGGCGAAGTAGGTGTTGGGTTCGAGCGTCAGGTGGTACAGCGACAGGTGCGGCGGGGCCAGGGCGATGGCGCTGGCTACGTCTTGCCTTGCCTCTTCGAGCGTCTGCCCGGGCAGGGCGTACATCAGGTCGAGGTTGAAGTTGTCGAAGTTGGCGTGGGCGATGTCGACGGCGCGGCGCGCTTCGTCGTCGTCGTGGATGCGGCCCAGGGCGTGCAGGTGGCGCTTGTTGAAGCTCTGGATGCCGATCGACAGCCGGTTGATGCCGCTCTCGCGGTAGGACTTGAATTTTTCCGCTTCGAAGGTGCCGGGGTTGGCTTCCATGGTGATTTCGACGCGGCCATCGAGCGGCAGCAGCGTGCGGATGTCGGACAGCAGGCGGTCCAGCCCTTTGGCCGAGAGCAGGCTGGGTGTGCCGCCGCCGATGAAGATGGTGTAGATCTTGCGGCCCCAGATCAGGGGCAATGCGTGTTCGAGGTCGGTCTTGAGCGCGTCGAGATATTCGGCCTCCGGAAAGCCGTCGTTCGCTTCGTGCGAGTTGAAATCGCAATAGGGGCACTTGCGCACGCACCAGGGGATGTGCACGTAGAGCGAGAGCGGCGGCAGCGAGGCGAGCGTGATGGTGCCGGGCTTGAGGAAGGCTGCGGCGGCTTCGGCCGGCGTTGTGCGCGGGCCTGCCTGGCCGACGGGCTTGATGGGGATCATTTCAGTTTTTCTATCAGCGCACGCAAGGCCTGGCCCCGATGCGAAAGGCGGTTCTTTTCTTCCGCCGTCAGTTCGGCGACGGTCTTTTGCTGCGCCGGCAGCCAGAAGTGCGGATCGTAGCCGAAACCGCCCTGCCCGCTCGGCGCGGCGCGCACTTCACCGTTCCAGCGCCCGTCGGCGATTACCGGTTGCGGGTCTTCGGCATGGCGTACGAATACCAGCACGCAGTAGTAGTAGGCCGATTTGTCGGCGTGCGAAGCCAGATCGGCCACGAGCTTTTCATTGTTGCGCGCATCGGACTTCGGCGCGCCGGCATAGCGTGCCGACCACACGCCGGGCGCGCCGCCCAGTGCGTTGACGCAGATGCCGGAATCGTCGGCCAGAGCCGGCAGGCCGGTCAGGCGCGCGGCATGGCGCGCTTTAGTCAAGGCATTTTCGACGAAGGTGATGAAGGGTTCTTCGGCTTCGGGGACGTCGAACTCGCCTTGCGGGCGCACGTCGTAGCCGATGGGGGCGAGCAGTTCGGCGAATTCTTTCAGTTTGCCTGCATTGTTGGAGGCAAGGATTAAGGTGCGACTCATGAGGTGCTTCCATCCTGCTGCAAAAGGTGCAGCGCATGTCCACGCTGCACCTGGATCAATTGTTCGAGGGCGGTTTCGGCTTCCAGGCCGGCACGGCTACCGGGAAGGAGGGGAAGTGAAATTTTGGTCGTCCGCCGGTTGAACCATGCTGCGTTTCGACCTCGCCAAATCGCGGTAATTAGCATATTTGTAATTGGCAACGATGCTGAGGACCTGGAGGGCGATAAACACGCCGGCGCCGATTTTTACCCAGAGGGTGTTGGGGCCGGGTGGCGGGCCGAAATCGTTGCTGCTGCTTGAGCCGGGCCAGCATGTCACGGCCAGGCTGCCAATCCAGAACAGGCCGCTCACCACCAGGAGCAGACCATTACTGCCAATTCCGCCCACGGCGGCAAAAAGCACAAACACGGCAATGATCCATTTTCCGCTGCGATTCAAGTCGTGCAAACGCATGACGGCAAGGCGCATCATCAACCAGAATGCGATCACAAACACGGGGACCAGGAGCACAACGCCCAGTACGGGTGATCTTGGCACGAGCATCGCAGCCAGTATACCGCCCAATCCGGCAGCGAGCATGATGGGCCAGATGTAGGCGAGATAGCGCAGCCGTCCGATTCGGCCTTCGGTGGACATGCCGAATATGGGCGGCGTGACGAAGTCCTCGTAGACCGGCTCTCTCCAGTCGCGGCTTTGCGGCGCGGCGTAGATCGATGCATCGGAATTGCCGGCGGCAGGTGGGCGTTTTGCGCTTGCCAGATCCATATGCGCGCCGCAATAACGGCACATGCTGCGGAAGGCTTGCCCCTTGCCGCATTCAGGGCAGGTCGCTTCGTGTTTTTCAGACGACGACGCCGGCGCCGATGCCGGCCCATTGGCAACCGGGGCATCCACCAGGCTCAAGCCGGCAAACGGAGACGGCTCTGCCCGCGCCGTCGGAGTGATCTCGGCCACGCGGGTTGACGGCGCAATGCTCGGGGGAACAGGTTCAGGGATCAATGCAGGTGCAGGTGCAGCGACTGGCGCGGGAGCCGACTTCGGTTCAACGATTTCGGGAAATCCGCCTGTCTCCACACGATCGCGCTGAATGCGCGCTTTTGCACCGGCACTACCAAGCGCCTCGATGTAGCGTCCCACCTGGGCAACGGGAACTTCGCGTTTGATGACCGTTTCGCGTCCGGCAAGCAGCTTGCCGGCTCTTTCTTCAGTCGTCTTGAGCACTTTGGCCAAGGCCACGATGACGTCGGCTGCGATATGGCCGGGCATGACTTCGCCCGTAAGAATTACCGATGCGGTTTCTGACATAGGAGGTAGCGCTGCTCGGTGCGGTTGTGGTTAGTCTAGCTTATCTGGTTTATTCGGTTTTCAGGCTGACGGCATGCCTTCACCGTCGGGCAAAGATCGCCTTTGTGCATTATATTATATGCAACTCTCGCTATCTTGCGAGAAATCAGCATGGCCATTTCACCATTGCGTTCGCTTCAGGCCCCTGCTTTTGCACGGGCGACGGACAGCCAGTCTCAAGGCGCCAGGCCCAGTGTCTTCTTCTGCAAGGCAATCAAATCCGCAATCCCGCCCTGCGCCAGATCGAGCAGGCGGTTCATCGTGGCACGATCGAATGCCGCGCCCTCTGCTGTGCCTTGCACTTCAACGAAATGCCCCACATCGGTCATGACGACGTTCATGTCGGTATCGCATTCCGAATCTTCCGCATAATCGAGATCGAGCACGGGCATGCCTTCGTAGACGCCGACCGAGATGGCGGCGACGAAATGCTTGACCGGGATCGTTTCGATCAGCCCTTGCGCTTGCAATTTCGCGAAGGCCATGTAGGCGGCGACCATGGCGCCGGTGATGGAGGCGGTGCGGGTGCCGCCGTCGGCCTGGATGACGTCGCAATCGAGGTGCAGCGTGCGTTCGCCGAAGGCTGCGAGGTCGAACGCGGCGCGCAGCGAGCGGCCGATCAGGCGCTGGATTTCCTGGGTGCGGCCCGATTGCTTGCCGCGGGCGGCCTCGCGGTCCATGCGCGAGTGGGTCGAACGCGGCAGCATGCCGTATTCGGCCGTCATCCAGCCCTGGTTCTTGCCTTTCAGGAAGCCGGGTACTTTCTCTTCGATGCTGGCGGTGCAGATCACCTTGGTGTCGCCGCATTCGATGAGCACACTGCCTTCGGCGTGCTTGGTGTAATTGGGCGTGATGCGGATGGCGCGCAGCGCGTCTACCGCGCGGCCGCTGGGGCGGGTTTCAAAGGTCATAATCTATTTAGAAAGCTGTTGCGAAATTGGTGTGGCTAGACGCCGCGACGAAGACAGTACGCATAGTACGGCAAGGAGCGGCAACAACGCCACGGCAATTTCGCAACGGCGTCTCAATTCTTGTTGGTGATTTTGGTGGACTTGTCTATCGCGCTGCGTATCTCGTCGATGGCGCGCTCGATTTCGTTGTCGTTGAACGGGTCGGCATTTTCCAGGTCGGCATGGCGCGGCGCCTGGATCGTGGTGGTCACGCTGCCCACCGGCAGTGTGTGCGTGGTGATGGTGCTGTTGGAATTATGCGTGTTGTCGCTCGATTCCCACATCATCGCCAGGGCGGTGACGTTGTCGCTGTTCTTGCCGGCGATGCCTGTTGCGGTCTGGATCAATTCGGGCACGGCGCGCACGATGGTGCTGCTGTGCAGGCGCTGCGCCAGCACGTGATCGGGCAACACCGACCACAGGCCGTCGGAACAGAGCAGCATCACGTCACCGGCCTGCAAGCTGGCGCGGCGCGAGATTTCCACGATGGGCATGTTGGGTGCGCCCAGGCAGTTGAACAGCTTGTTGCGGTCGGGGTGGGTATCGCGTTCGCTGGGATCGACCTTGCCTTGCGCGATCAGCGTTTCGATGCGCGAGTGGTCGCGCGTGCGCGAGAGGATCTGGCCTTGGCGCATCCAGTAGAGGCGCGAATCGCCGCAGTGCGCCCACAGCGCCGTGTTGTGCTGGATCAGGCAGGCGACGATGGTGGTGCGCGGCGTTTCGGGCAGGTTGTTGATGGCGCGATAGCGATGGATTTCGCGGTGCGCGGCAAAGAGGCTATCTTCGAGGAAACGATCGGGCTTCTTGACGTAGGGATTGGCGCTTTGCTGGAACAGCGAACCGATGGTCTGCATGGCGATGGTGGCCGCCATCTCGCCCTGGATGTGCCCGCCCATGCCGTCGGCCAGGAGCAGCAGCAAGGCATCGCGCGTGAAGCTGTAGCCCATGCGGTCCTGATTGGTCTTGCGGCCGCCGATGGCGCTTTCTTGATATACGGAGAATCGCATGGGGGAATTCAGTCCATTAATTTTTCCTAAATGGTTGCAAACCATTTAGGACGCGACGCCCCCCTCGCCCGCAGGCGGGAGAGGGGTTGGGGCGGGCGGCGAACCCGATGAGGGCGCTCACAAATGCACATTCGGTCATTTACGCAATCAAGCCTTGGCAATGCGTTCTTGGTTATGCCGCACGCGTGGGCGCGGCCTCTTTTCCGGCAAGCTCAATGCGACTCTTCCTGAATAGTGGTACTGGCCGGCCCCATCTTCAAGCCGATGCCGCTGAAGAAGCCGCGCACCTTGCGCGAGATATTGTCCATCACGTCCTTCGATTCTTCGATCTGCTGGGCCGGCTCGCGCAGGGCCTTTTGCAGCGCGAACACGCTTTGCGGCCGTTCCAGCGGATCGATGTGCAGGGTCCAGCGGATCACGTTGATCAATTCCGGCGAATAGATGCCTTCGAGCTTCCTGAAGTGGCCATCCATCTTGTCGTTGAGCTTGCGCTGGTCGGCCGCCTGCGGCGGCGCGCCGACCATGCAGGCGAACATCGAGGCGCCGATGCTGTAGATGTCGGTCCAGGGGCCGAGGTTGCCGTTCTTGACGTACAGCTCGGGCGGGGCGAAGCCCGGCGTATACATCGGATAGAGCTTGGGCAGGTCGGTCTTCAGGGTCTGGCGCGCGGCGCCGAAGTCGAGCAGGATGGGCGTGCCGTCGACGCGCAAATAGATATTGGCCGGCTTCAAATCAAGGTGCAAGAGCTTGTTGGTGTGCACTTCGCGCAAGCCGTTCATCACGTGGGAAAACATCTTGCGGATGAAGCGCTCGGACACCAGCGGCCTTTGCCCCTGGTCGCGCCGGCGCAGGATGTGGTCTTGCAGCGAACGGCCCGATTCGTAGGCCATCACCATATAGACGGTTTCATTGGCGCGGAAGAAATTCACCACCGACACCACGTTGGGGTGGGCGATGCGCGCCAGCGCGCGGCCTTCTTCGAAGAAGCACTTCAAGCCGATGCGAAAGGTGGGCAGGTTTTCCGGCGAAATTGCCGGCACGAGTTCGCCGGGCTGGCGCAAGGCCAGCGAGCTGGGCAGGTATTCCTTGATGGCGACCGCGTTGCCGTCTTCGTCGTACGCCAGATAGACGATAGAGAACCCGCCGGACGCAATCTTCTTTACAATGCGGTAACCAGCGATTTCCAATCCATCCGGCAAGGGAGCATTGTTTTGGGCAGCCATGTCTTTCTTTCCAAGTGAATCTACAACAAGTTGCCGCAATGAGTTCCTTGGAGCAGCAGGTATCACCGACTAGTGTAGCGGTGCCGCGCCATAAAGAAAACCTGTTGCTGCGAAACAATGGAATTGTGTGGATAATCGCTCCATTTGTAAAGTAAAAGTCGAGGATTGAATTGACAATTAGCAGTATGACAGGCTATGCCGTAGCCAAGCGGGAAACCGCCAGCGGCACCATCACGATCGAAGTGAAAAGCGTGAATTCGCGCTTTCTCGACCTGCAATTCCGCATGAATGACGATTTGCGGGCCGTCGAACCGACCCTGCGCGAAGCCATCATGGGCCGCACCTCGCGCGGCAAGGTCGAATGCCGCCTTTCCTTCGGCAAAAAGAGTGGCACTGCCTCGACGGCGGTCAACAACGAGCTGCTGACCAACATCGCCTTGATGCAAGCCCAGGTCAAGCGCCACTTCCCCAGCGCGCCCGACCTGACCGTCAACGAGCTGTTGCGCTGGCCCGGCGTGGCCGAAGATGCCGAGCTGTCGCAAGACAGCCTGCAGGCCGACGTGGCCGGTGCCATGGAAGACTGCCTGAAAGCCTTCATCGAGAGCCGCCAGCGCGAAGGCGCGGCGCTGCGAACCATGCTCGAATCGCGCATCGACGATCTCGAAGCCATCGTCGCCCGCATCACGCCGCTGGTGCCGCAACTGGTCGAACAATTCCAGCAAAAAGCCGTGGCACGGATGCAGGAAGCGCTCGGCCTGGCAACCCAGGCCAACGGCACCACGATGGCCTCGCGCGACGAGGTGCTGGAGCGCATCCGCCAGGAAGTGACGCTGTACGGCATCCGCATCGACGTGGCCGAAGAACTGACGCGCCTGGCGGCCCACCTGGGTGAAACACGCCACATCCTGAAAAAGGGCGGCCAGGTCGGCAAGCGGCTCGACTTCATGATGCAGGAATTGAACCGCGAGGCCAACACGGTCGGCTCCAAGGCCGCCGTCAAGGAATTGGCCGATGCCTCGATGGCGATGAAGCTGTTGATCGAGCAGATGCGCGAGCAGGTGCAGAATCTGGAGTAGACGGGAAGCGTCTTACGAGGGGGAAGCCTGACGCGGTGTGAGCCGCGCTTCCAGGCCGGTTCCTGCGCCAACGAGGCGTTACCTCATCCCGCGCCGGTGGACGCGTCATACTCCAATCATAAATGAATGCTAACTCAGGGGAATTTCGAGCATGGATGAAGCCAAGAACGAGCAAAAGAATCTTGATATCCTGTATCAAATATTGCCCCATATTGCGAAGTTCACGGTACTTGCCAAATTTGACAAAGCCTTCGCGTTCCAGGACCATCCCAATCCGATAACGACCTGCGGGTTGAAGGTTTACTCTCAAAATGATGAGGATGGGATAACGCTTGAAATACTCCGGCGAATCGGTCTCAGCAAAGGGGTATTTGCCGAATTCGGCGTCGGGCAAGGACTGGAAAATAACACGCTTTCGCTCGCGGCGATGGGTTGGAGCGGCATCTGGGTCGGTGGAGAGGATCTGGTATTCGACGTCAACCCGAACCAGGCAAAGGCGCTCAACTTCCATTTTCAGAAGGCTTGGGTCAAGAGGTCGAACATTGTCGACCTTCATCGCAGCGGCCTGGCCAACATAGGCCAATCCCGTTGCGACCTGATCTCGCTGGACCTCGATGGCAACGACTACTATTTCGTTCAGGAATTGCTCCGGAGCGGAATTTCACCAGAAGTCTTCATCGTCGAATATAACGCCAAGTTCCCGCCGCCTATCAGATTTAATGTTGATTATGACGACAATTTTGCTTGGGCCGGAGACGATTATTTCGGCGCCAGCTTGCAGGTATTTTTTGACCTGTTCAAGTCCCATGGCTACTTTCTCGCCTGCTGCAATGTGACCGGGGTCAACGCCTTCTTTGTCAAGAACAAGCACAGGGCGCATTTTCGCGATATTTCCGACGATATCAATTTGCTCTATGCCTCGCCGAAATATTTTCTCACGGGTCTTGACATATACCGACGCCCACTCTCGGGGAAGACGATCGAGTCGATATTCCGCAACCTTAATTCGAGTCAGTCGCGCGATGCCGCAAGCATTTCGCCGGTGCGGCGGCGCATCGCGGTTCTGGCCGACCGATTGTTGCAATCCATGTTGAAGACACGTTCCTAAGAAGCTGTTGCGAAGTTAGACCGGCTGGGGCGAAGCGGGGAATTCAGCCGGCATGCCGGCTGCCCTTGCAGCGCGGAATTTGTCAAGGACGTCCCGGTTCATCAACATCAGGACAATCGCTTTCGACTTGGTGCCGATCTGCCGGCCGACCGAATAGCCGTTGCTGGCCTGGTTAGCTCCGTCGTTTGCTTCATTCCCGGAATGCCTTGAAGCAGACCCATTGTGGCTTGGCCTCGGCCACGACTACCTGTCCAAATCTCCGCGCCGACATCCCGGTTAATGATTACACCGGCCCAGCGCGAACAGGGAGTGCGGTGAACTGGATGTTTTGCATGAATATTATTCATCGTAGCTTAGGCTGATGCGCAAACCACTTTGATCCAAATGCGTATGGCAGCAAATAATGTAACGAGATTTGTTTCCCCTGCGCACTTTCCTTTACACTATTCGCACAGTTTCCCCCAAAGAGGCACGCATGTCCGACTTACACCAATCCTCAGGCAGCCTGTTCATGGTCGTCGCCCCTTCCGGCGCCGGCAAATCGACCCTGGTCAATGCCCTGCTGGCCCAGGAGCCATCGATCAAACTGTCGATTTCCTACACCACGCGCGCCCCGCGCCCGGGTGAGCAGCATGGCCGCGAATACTATTTCACCTCGGCGGACGACTTCCTGGCGCGCCGCGCCGCCGGCGAATTCCTCGAATCGGCCGAAGTCCACGGCAATTATTACGGTACCTCGCGCCTCTTGATCGCCGAGCAGATGAAGAGCGATACCGATGTCTTATTGGAAATAGATTGGCAGGGCGCGCACCAGGTCAAGAAGCAGTTTCCCCATGCCATCGGCATTTTCATCCTGCCGCCATCGATTGCCGCACTGGAAGAAAGGCTGAAAAAGCGCGGCCAGGACGAGCCCTCGGTGATCACCCGTCGCATTTTGGCCGCAGGCGGGGAGATCGCACACGCCTCCGAGTGCGAATATGTTATTATTAATCAAGAGTTTGCGACTGCGCTGGCCGAATTGACATCGATTGTCAGAGCGGCCCGTTGCCGTTTTACGCAACAGGCAGCCCGTAACGCATCCCTTTTTGCCCAATTGGGCATCCACGCCGACCTCGGCTGATCCGTTTATTTCTAGGAGTTTGCATGGCCCGCATCACGATTGAAGATTGCCTCAAAGAGATCCCCAACCGCTTCCAGCTGACGCTGTGCGCCACCTATCGTGCGCGCCAACTGCTGCAAGGCCACACGCCGAAGATCGACGCCAAGGACAAGCCCACGGTCTTGGCCCTGCGCGAGATCGCCGCAGCCAAGGTCGGTCTGGAGATGCTGAAAAAAGTTCCGAGCTGATTGCCTCATTTGGCTAAATCATGCGGCTGAAAAGTCCCGATGAATCTGACGCCTGCGGAATCCACCCTGTCAGTTACTCGTCCCAAACGAGCGACAACGCGTCGCTCGGCCGCAAAACTTCAGGCAGTCCCTGAACCCGAACTGGCGCCGCCGCAAGGCGCCGCCGCTTCGGTGGCGTCGGTCTCGCAACTGAACGCCACGCTCGCCACCTATCTCACCCCGGTCGAGCTCAAGAAAGTCAAGGAAGCCTATCGCTTTTCCGATGAAATGCATCTGGGCCAGATGCGCAAATCGGGCGAGCCCTACATTTCGCACCCGATCGCCGTCGCTGAAATCTGCGCCGAGTGGAAGCTCGATTCGCAAGCCATCATGGCCGCGCTGCTGCACGACGTCATGGAAGACCAGGGCGTCAAGAAAGAAGAATTGATCGAGCGCTTCGGCGC
>FTKD01000142.1_pt1 | contig 88344 bp, 89 predicted proteins | sample 1658191 | NCBI WGS metagenome assembly FTKD01 (sample SAMEA3914808, study PRJEB12502) | metagenome | biome: forest; material: soil | place: Canada | collected 2011-08-03 | depth 0.3 m
GGACGGCGGTCCAGGGTACCGAGCGGCATGGGATGCTCAAAGCACCGCGGCGACAGCCACGGCGGGGGACGAAAGGAGGTATGCGATCGGAGGGATTATCGCAAGCCAAGGTTCCGTTGCAGGCGCGAAAGAACCCGGCCACCCGAAAAGACGTCACGCCGGAAAACGGCATCACCGCCGCCGGCGCCCACTCGCTCGCAAGAGATTCAAGGGAGCGGCGGATCCGGCTCCGCCGGGCCGCTCGCGGCCGGCCCCTCGGGGGCAGGGAGCGCGCGCGAAGCCTCCCCTCCGGGGGACAGCGACCGTGGGGCCGTCAATCACTCGTGAAGATGGCGCCCATGCGCTCCATGCGCTCCAGGGCCATGCCGCATCCGCGCACCACGCACGTGAGCGGGTCCTCGGCCACCAGCACCGGCAGGCCCGTTTCCTCGGCCAGCAGGCGGTCGAGGTCGCGCAGCAGCGCGCCGCCGCCGGTGAGCATCATGCCGCGCTCGGCGATGTCGGCGCCCAGTTCCGGCGGGGTCTGTTCGAGCGCGTTCTTGACGGCGGATACGATCTGGTTGAGCGGGTCGGTGAGTGCCTCCAGCACCTCGTTGGACGAGATGGTGAAGCTGCGCGGCACGCCCTCGGACAGGTTGCGGCCCTTGACCTCCATCTCGCGCACCTCGGAGCCCGGGAAGGCCGAGCCGATGCCCATCTTGATGTTCTCGGCCGTCTGCTCGCCGATCAACATGCCGTAGTTGCGGCGGATGTAGTTGATGATGGCTTCGTCGAACTTGTCGCCGCCCACGCGGACGCTGCCCTTGTAGACCACCCCGCCCAGCGAGATGACGCCCACCTCGGTGGTGCCGCCGCCGATGTCGACCACCATGGAGCCGGACGCTTCCGACACCGGCAGGCCGGCGCCGATGGCCGCGGCCATGGGCTCCTCGATCAGGTAGACGGCGCTGGCGCCGGCCGCTTCGGCCGCGTCCTTGATGGCGCGGCGCTCGACCTGGGTGGAGCCGCAGGGCACGCAGATGATGATGCGCGGGCTCGGCGTGAGCAGGCTGCGCGGGTGCACCATCTTGATGAACTGCTTGATCATCTGCTCGGTGACCACGAAGTCGGCGATCACGCCGTCCTTCATCGGACGGATGGCCTCGATGTTGCCCGGCACCTTGCCGAGCATCGCCTTGGCTTCCTTGCCGACGGCCTGGATGATCTTCTTGCCGTGCGGGCCGCCTTCGTGGCGGATCGAGACGACCGAGGGCTCGTCGAGGACGATGCCCTTGCCTCGGACGTAGATCAGCGTGTTGGCGGTGCCGAGGTCGATCGCGAGATCGGTGGAGAAGTAGCGGCTCAGGGAAGAGAACATTGGCTGAGATGGGCGGGTACGGGGTCGGCGGCTTGCGACGGACTTCGCGGGACGCAGATCAGGCCATCTGGATGGGTGTGACTCCGGAACCTGAGGCGGGGGCTTGGAAAGCCCGGGCCGGGTGCCGAACCTGGATGTGCGAACGCTCGGTGCGCCGCAAGACGCATGAATTGGGTGGGTTCGAAGATGGCTGCACGTTGAGAAAAACCTCGTGCAGGAAGCCTCGAATTAACCGAGGATAATACCCCAAGCGCACCCCTTGATCGTGTATGCAGGTCGTAACTTTTGAGGTGCCGCCCTCCATTTGAGCCTCGTCGCGAGGCCCGCCGTCCCAAGCCGGATTTCCCCATGCCCTTGTCCCCCGAAGACGTCAGCCGCATCGCGCACCTTGCGCGACTGGAGCTGTCGCCCGCCGAAGGTTCTGCGATGCAGACCCAGTTGAACGACTTCTTCAAGATCGTCGAGCAGATGAGCGCCGTCGACACCTCCGGCCTCGAGCCGCTGCACACCCCGCTGTCGGCCATCGGCAATGTCGAGCTGCGCCTGCGGCCCGACGCCGTCACAGAAACGAACAATCGCGAGGCCAACATGGCCAACGCGCCGGCCTCCGACGCGGGGCTGTTCCTGGTTCCGAAGGTGATCGAATGAGCGCCGAACTGCATACGCTCGGCGTGGCCGAGCTGGGCCGCGCGCTGGCCGCGAAGACCACCTCCAGCGTCGAGGCCACGCAGGCCCTGCTCGCGCGCGCCAAGGCCGACACCCACGGCGCGTTCCTGGTCGTCGACGAAGACGCCGCGCTGGCGGCGGCGAAGGCCGCCGATGCGAAGCGCGAATCCGGCAACGCGCACCCGCTGCTGGGCGTGCCGATCGCGCACAAGGACATCTTCGTCACGCAGGAGTCCGCCACCACGGCCGGCTCGAAGATGCTGGAGGGCTACAGGAGCCCGTTCGACGCCACCGTCGTCGCGCGCCTGAAGGCCGCGGGCGCGGTGTCGCTGGGCAAGCTCAACTGCGACGAGTTCGCCATGGGCTCGGCCAACGAGAACTCCGCGTACGGCGCGGTGCGCAACCCCTGGGACGCCACGCGCGTGCCGGGCGGCTCGTCCGGCGGCTCCGCGGCCGCGGTCGCGGCGCAGCTGGTGCCCGCCGCCACCGGCACCGACACCGGCGGCTCGATCCGCCAGCCCGCCAGCTTCACCGGCGTCACCGGCATCAAGCCCACCTACGGCGTGTGCTCGCGCTTCGGCATGATCGCGTTCGCCTCCAGCCTCGACCAGGCCGGCCCGCTCGCGCGCTCGGCGCAAGACTGCGCGCTGCTGCTGTCGGCGATGAGCGGCTTCGACGAGCGCGACGCCACCAGCGTGCAGAAGCCCCCGCAGGACTTCCACGCGCAGATGCTGCAGGCCCGCGACGGCGCCACCGCCGCGCAGCCGCTCAAGGGCCTGCGCATCGGCCTGCCCAAGGAGTTCTTCCCCGCCGCGCTGGCCGCCGACGTGGGCGGCCGCGTGCGCGCGGCGCTCGCCGAAATGGAGAAGCTCGGCGCCACGCTGGTGGACGTCTCGCTGCCGCGCACCGAGCTGTCGATTCCCGTGTACTACATCATCGCGCCGGCCGAGGCGAGCTCGAACCTGAGCCGCTTCGACGGCGTGCGCTACGGCCATCGCGCCGCGCAGTACGGCGACCTGATGGACATGTACAAGAGGTCGCGCTCCGAGGCCTTCGGCCCCGAGGTGAAGCGCCGGATCATGATCGGCACCTACGTGCTCTCGCACGGCTACTACGACGCCTACTACCTGCAGGCGCAGAAGCTGCGCCGCATGATCGCCGACGACTTCCAGGCCTGCTTCAAGCAATGCGACCTGATCGCCGGCCCGGTGGCGCCGACGGTGGCGTGGAAGCTCGGCGAGCAGGGCGACGACCCGGTCAAGGCCTACCTCGCCGACATCTTCACGCTGCCCGGCTCGCTGGCCGGCCTGCCCGGCATGAGCGTGCCCGCCGGCCTCGGCGAAGGCGGCATGCCGGTGGGCCTGCAGCTGCTGGGCAACTACTTCGCCGAAGGCACGCTGCTGCACGCGGCGCACAGCCTGCAGCAGGCCACCGACTTCCACCTGCAGCGTCCCAAGGCCTGATGCGCCAATGAACGACCGCGCCGATCCTCTCGCCCTGCTGCCGACGCCCCCTGGCCGGCGAGCGCTCGGCCGCTCCGGAGCGAGCCGGCCTGAGCCCCTCGGGGGCGGGGAGCGGAGCGAGCCAGGTCGTCATGACGTGCGCGGCGGCGTGGTCGCGGGCGATTGCCTGGACGTGCTGCGCACGCTGCCGGCCGGACGCGTCGACCTGATCGTTACCTCCCCCCCGTATGCGGACCAGCGCGCCTCCACCTACGGCGGCGTGAGCGCGGACGATTACGTCGACTGGTTCATGCCGCGTGCCGAGCAGTTCGCGCGGGTGTTGAAGCCCACCGGCTCGCTGGTGATCAACATCAAGGAAAAGGTGGTGGACGGCGAGCGCCACACCTACGTCCTCGAGCTGATCATCGCCATGCGCAAGCAGGGCTGGCTGTGGACGGAGGAGTACGTCTGGCACAAGCGCAACTGCTTTCCCGGCAAGTGGCCCAACCGCTTCCGCGACGCGTGGGAGCGCTGCCTGCACTTCACCCGCGAACGCAGGTTCAAGATGAACCAGGACGCCGTGATGGTGCCCATGGGCGACTGGGCGAACACGCGCCTGAAGACGCTCGGCGCCAACGACGTGGTGCGCCACGACTCGCGCGTGGGCAACGCGTTCGCCAAGAACATCGCCAACTGGCAGGGCCGCGACCGCGCCTATCCCACCAACGTGCTGCACCTGGCCACCGAGTGCGGCAACAAGGGCCACAGCGCGGCGTTCCCGCAGGCGCTGCCGCGCTGGTTCATCGAGCTGTTCACCGACCCGGGCGACACCGTGCTGGACCCGTTCGCCGGCTCCGGCACCACGCTGGCCGCGGCGCTCGCGCTGGGCCGCAACGCGATCGGCGTGGAGCTCGCGCCCGCGTACGTGGCGCGCGCCCGTGACGCGGTCGCGACCGCTCACGAGGCCGTGCAGGCGCTGGCGCGCGCGAGCGTGGTCACCGAACAAGATCTCATTTCCCCGCGTCGCGGCGCGACCAAAGTTTCCAAGGACAACGTCCCATCATGAGCACCCTCATTCGCGGCTACGAAGTCGTGATCGGCTTCGAGACCCACACGCAGCTGTCGACGGCCAGCAAGATCTTCTCGGGCGCCTCCACCGAGTTCGGCGCGCAGCCCAACACGCAGGCCTCGGCCGTCGACCTGGCGCTGCCCGGCACGCTGCCGGTGCTCAACCGCGGCGCCGTCGAACGCGCCATCCGCCTGGGCCTGGCGGTCAACGCCACCATCGCGCCGCTGTCGATCTTCGCGCGCAAGAACTACTTCTATCCCGACCTGCCCAAGGGCTACCAGATCAGCCAGTACGAGATCCCGGTGGTGCAGGGGGGCATCGTGCCGTTCATGCACAAGGGCGAGATGCGCCAGCTGCGCCTGACGCGCGCCCATCTCGAGGAAGACGCCGGCAAGTCGGTGCACGAGGGCCACGCCAACATGTCGGGCATCGACCTGAACCGCGCCGGCACGCCGCTGCTGGAGATCGTCACCGAGCCCGACATGCGCTCGTCGACCGAGGCCGTGGACTACGCCAAGGCGCTGCACGCGCTGGTGCAGTGGCTCGACATCTGCGACGGCAACATGCAGGAAGGCTCGTTCCGCTGCGACGCCAATGTGTCGGTGCGCCGTCCCGGCCAGCCCTTCGGCACGCGCCGCGAGATCAAGAACCTGAACAGCTTCCGCCACCTGCAGCAGGCGATCGACTACGAGATCAACTGGCAGATCGACGAGCTGGAGGATGGCCGCGCCATCGTGCAGGCCACCGTGCTGTTCGACCCGGACACCGGCGAGACCCGCATGATGCGCACGAAGGAAGACGCGCAGGACTACCGCTACTTCCCCGACCCCGACCTGCCGCCGCTGGTGATCTCGCGCGAGTGGGTCGAGCAGGTGCGCGCGCAGATGCCCGAGCTGCCGCGCGCGATGGCCGAGCGCTTCCAGGCCGCCGACGGCCTCGCGCCCGCCGACGCCGCGGCCATGACGCAGTCGCTCGCGACAGCCCGCTACTACGAGGCCGCGCGCGACGCCGGCGCGCCGGCCAAGCTGGTCGCCAACTGGGTGATGGGCGAGCTTTCGCGCCGCCTCAACGCCGAGGGCCTCTCGATCATCGAGGCCCCGGTCGACGCCGCGCTGCTGGCCGCGCTGATCAGGCGCATCCAGGACGGCACGATCTCCAACAACGCGGCCAAGCAGGTGTTCGACGCGCTGTGGACGCGCGAGAAGGGCGCGGCCGGCAACGTCGACGCCGTGATCGACACGCTGGGCCTGAAGCAGATGAACGACAGCGGCGAGCTGGAGTCCATCATCGACGGCGTGCTGGCCGCCAACCAGAAGTCGGTGGACGAGTTCCGCGCCGGCAAGGACAAGGCGTTCCAGGCGCTGGTGGGCCAGGCGATGAAGGCCAGCAAGGGCAAGGCCAACCCGGCGCAGGTCAACGAGATGCTGAAGAAGAAGCTGAGCGTCTGATCAGGCCGGCACCAGCGTCACGTCCGCCGCGGGTTCCGGCCCGCGCCCGTAGTGCCGTGGCGGGCTGCCCATCACGCGCTTGAACGCCGTGCTGAACGCGCTCTCCGACTCGTAGCCCAGCGCCGGCGCCAGCGCGGACACCGTCTCGCCGCCGTTGGTGAGCCGGTCGGCGGCCAGCAGCATGCGCCAGCGCGTGAGGTAGTCCATCGGCGATGCGCCGACCAGGCGCTTGAACTTCAGCGCGAAGGTGGAGCGCGACATCGCGGCCTCCTTCGCGAGGTCGTCGATGGTCCAGCGGCGGCCGGGCTGCGCATGCATCGCGCCCAACGCCGCGCTCACCTGGCGGTCGCCCAGCGCGAACAGCCAGCCCACGCCCTGCCCGGCGTCGTCGCGCAGGTGCAGGCGCAGCGCCTGCACGAGCAGCATCTGCGCGAGCTGCTGCGCGATCAGGAAGCCGCCGGGCTGCGGCTCGCGCAGCTCCGCCATCAGGCGCTCGACCGACCAGCGCATCGCCGCCTTGTCCTCCTCGGAGCGGAGGTGGACGATGGGCGACAGCATCCCCAGCAGCATCTCGGCGTGCTTGCCGGCGAACGCGAAATGGCCGCCGATCGCGAAGCAGCCGCCGCCGCCGTTGATCACCCGCGTGCTGCCGCGCAACGGCGTGCGCAGGAAGGTCATGGCGTCCACGGGCGTCAGCGAGAGGTCGCTGGCCAGGCGGAACGGCAGCCCGCGCGGCAGCAGGTAGCAGTCGCCCGCGGAGATGCGGATGGGTTCCGCGATGCCCTGGATCGCCAGCCAGCAGTGGCCGCTGGTCATGGCCTGGAACTTGATGCCGTCGTGCGCGCCGAACTCGACCGCCCACTCGCCACCATAGTCGACGGCCCCCGACATGAAGCTGCGCGGCCGCAGCAGGGACAGGACGTCGGACAACGGATCCATGGCGATTCCGGACGATTGCGAAGATTTTGCGGACTGAACCGCATGGATTGTATCGACCTGGCGTCCTAAAGTGGGTTCAACCATCCCCCTCCAGGAAAAATCCAATGCGAGTCTTCCTCACCGGCGCCACCGGCTTCATCGGCACCGCCCTCATCCCCGAACTGCTCCAGAACGGCCACTCGGTGCTCGGCTACGCACGCTCCGACGACGGCGCCGCGGCGCTGCGCAAGCTGGGCGCCGACGTGCACCGCGGCGACCTCGAAGACCTCGATGCGCTGCGCGCCGGCGCCGCGCAGGCCGACGGCGTGGTGCATTGCGGCTTCATCCACGACTTCTCGAAGTTCGCCCGGAACTGCGCGATCGACCACCGCGCCATCGACGCGCTGGCCGACGTGCTGGCCGGCAGCGGCAAGCCGCTGGTGGTGACCTCAGGCGTTCCAGGCATGCCGGGGCGCATCGGCACCGAAGACGACAACCTGCCGGAGAACTCACCGATGCCGCGGGTGTCCGAGCCGCGTGCGCTGGCCGCGGCCGCGCGCGGTGTGCGGGCGACGGTGATCCGCCTGCCCCAAGTGCATGACCGCGACAAGTCCGGCCTCGTGCCCTTCCTGATTGCCGTCGCGAAACAGAAGGGCGTGTCGGCCTACGTGGACGAAGGCCAGAACCGCTGGGCGGCCGCACACCGCTTCGCCGTGCCGTCGCTCTACCGGCTGGCGCTGGAGAAGGGCATCGCCGGCGCGCGCTACCACGCGGTCGAGGAGGAAGGCATCACGCTGAAGGCGATCGCCGAGTCCATCGGGCGCGGCCTGAAGGTGCCGGTGATCTCGGTGTCCGGCGGCGAGGCGGTGGCGCATTTCGGCGCGATGGGGCACTTCTCCATCATGAGCAACCCCGCCTCGAGTGCGCTGACCCGCCAGCGCCTGGGCTGGAATCCCGGCACGCATCCGGGCCTGATCGACGACCTGGATCACTCGACCGCGTACGCCAACTAGGGCTGGCTCGCCGCGTTGATGGCCTTGCGCGCCTCGGCCTGGAATCCCACCGGATCGCCGAGGCCGCGCAGGCGCAGGTCCTCGCTGCCCGTGCCGCGGATGGTGAGCGTGCCGTAGCCGGCCATGCGCTGCCACAGGCTCTGGTCGACGTCGAGGCTCTCCACGCGGTTGAGCATCACGGTGGACGAGTGGCGGCTCACGAGACCCGTCTGCAGCACGAGGTAGCGATCGGTGAGCCGTACCCGCATCGCGCCGCGGCGCACCAGCGCGCCGCCGATGAACCACAAGGCCATCAGGCCGCCGAACACGGCGACGCCGTTGCCCAGGTGATCCTGGCGCAGCAGGCCCCAGCCGACGAGCAGCAGCCCCGCGACGCCGAGAGCGATGCGCGGCCACAGCGCCCACCACGACATGCGCGCCTCGCGAAGGATGCGTTCGCTGGTGGAGGGATCGTTGGCTTGAGGGCTCATGTCAGTTGGTCTTCTGTGGCGCGTCGCCGGGCAGCGCGTCGGAGTAGAGGAAGCACTGCAGCGTTTCGCCGCCGTGGGTGAACGTCATGTTGCGTTCCTTGGTCACCACGTCGATGCCGTCCTTCTTGTTGACGTAATGGGCCTCGTGTCCGCCGGGCACGCGCGAAACCGTCCAGTCCTGGCCCTCGAAATGCAGCTGGCCCCGGCGCGGCGTGAGCTCCGCGGTGAGCAGCCGGCGGCCGGTGCACTGGTAGCTGACGGTCATGGCTTGCGCCGCGGCGCCGGCCAGGGCCAGCGCGGCCACCATCGCCATCCGGATGGCGCGAGGCGAACAATCGGGGCGATGGGTCATGGTGATCTACCTTCTCAGAGATCGACGCCGTAGCGGGCGCGATAGGCGGAGACCGAATCCTTGCTGGCGGCCAGCGCAGGGTCGCCCGTGGTGGCGAGCAGCTGCATCAGGTCGGCCAGCGTCGCGATCGCCACCACCTTCAAGCCCAGCGTCTGCTCCACGTACTGGACGCCCGAGCGGCGATCCTCGCCCTCGTCGCGCGCGCGTTCCTGCCGATCCATGGTGATGGCCACGCCCACCGGCTCGGCGCCGACCGCGCGGATCAGGTCGGCGGCCTCGCGCTTGGAGGCGCCATCGGTGATGACGTCGTCGATGATCATCACGCGGCCCTTCACCGGCGCGCCGACCAGCGTGCCGCCCTCGCCGTGATCCTTGGCTTCCTTGCGGTTGTACGCGTAGGTGACGTTCTTGCCGTGCTTGGCCAGGCCGATGGCCACCGCCGCGGCCAGCGTGATGCCCTTGTAGGCGGGGCCGAACAACATGTCGAACTCGACGCCCGACGCGAGCAGCCGGCGTGCATAGAATTCGCCCAGGCGCATGAGCTTCATGCCATCGTCGAAGAACCCGGTGTTGAAGAAGTAGGGCGACTGCCGCCCGGCCTTCGTCTTGAAATCACCGAACCGAAGAACACCGGCCTCCACCGAGAACTGGACAAATTCCTGCGCGAGCAGGTCGTTGGTGGAAGCAGTCATGGAGTAAGACCTTGGGATTTCGCTTGGTGACATTGAACCTGAACGGGATCCGTTCGGCCCACAACAAGGGCTTCCTTGCCTGGGCGGAGTCCGTGAAGGCCGATTGTATGGGGGTGCAGGAGGTCAAGGCACAGCACGAACACGTGCACGAGACCTTCGACACCCTGGCCGGCATGGCCGGCCGCTTCCACTACGCCGTCAAGAAGGGCTACTCGGGCGTGGGCCTGTACAGCCGCGTCGCGCCCACCGAGGTGGTGACCGGCTTCGGCGACACCCAGTTCGACGAGGAAGGCCGCTACGTCGAGTTTCGCTTCGACAAGCCGTCTGCCGGGCTGAGCCACCCGTTCGACAAGCTGAGCATCATCAGCTGCTACTTCCCCAGCGGCTCATCGGGAGAAGAGCGCCAGGCCGCCAAGTTCCGCTTCCTCGACCTGATCTACCCGCACCTGATGGCGCTCAAGGGCCAGCGCGAGTTCATCCTGGTGGGCGACATCAACATCGCGCACAAGAACATCGACCTGAAGAACTGGAAGGGCAACCAGAAGAACTCCGGCTTCCTCCCCGAGGAACGCGCGTGGATGACGAAGCTGCTCACCGACGGCGGACTGGTGGACGTGTTCCGCACCCTCAATGACAAGGAGGAGCAGTACACGTGGTGGAGCAACCGCGGCCAGGCCTGGGCGAAGAACGTGGGCTGGCGGCTGGACTACCACCTGGCCACGCCCGGCGTGGCGGCGCTGGCGCGCAAGGAGCACATCCACATCGAGTCGCGGTTCAGCGACCATGCGCCGTTGACGATCGATTACGACTTCACGCTTTGAGCGCGGTTCCCCGGGAGCGAATCTCGGGTCTCCGTCTCCGTCTCCGTCTCAGATCAGGCCGGCAGCCTGGCGCAAGTAGTCGGCAGTTTGCACGAGCCCCGCGCGAGCCAGGCTATCCGCGAATTCGATCGGCGTCACCGCTGGGTTGAGGTGCCGTGCACGCATGGCCTTGAATGCGGGCAGCACATGGAGCGGAGCGAGTTCGATCTGCGCCAGCAGGAACGCATCGGGATGCAGAACCTCGATGCCGAGCGGCCGGAGCGTTTCAGCCGGAAAGTCCTTGAGATTCGCCGTCACGATGCAATCCGCGTGACCTGCGATCGCCGCAGCGAGCACATGCCTGTCGTCCACATCGGGCAGCTGGATGCACGGCACCAGGGGCTCCCATGCCTCCGTTGGAACCTCCCAATCGGGACATGCCGCGTGCATGAGGTCACGTCGCCTTGCGAGCTTCTCCACCTCGATGCCTTTCGCCGCGGCAAGGTTGCGCGTCCACTCGTCATCGATCACCGCCGTCCACTTCGCGGCGAAGATGCCCGTGCCTGCGACACTCATGAGTGCATTGCAGGTTGCGATCGGGAAGAGCACGCATGCGTCCAGCATCGCCGTGTAGCGTACGTGCCCTGCCATGGCGTCTCAATAGTCCAGGCCGAGCTCGCGCTCGTTTGCCGCCATCTGATCCAGGGCCGATTGCTGGTTCTCGCGCATCTTCCTCGCATACTCGTAGAGGTCGGTGAAGAGCACACGTCGGTGCGTTCCCACCATGCGGTGCGGCAGGCGGCCCTGCTGGATTTCCTTGATGACGAAGGGGCGTGAGACGTTCAGGAAGTTGGCGGCCTCCACGGTCGACAGCTCCTGCTGTTCGGGCATCAGCGTGATGGTCTGTCCCCGAGCCATCATGCCCAGCGTCTTCGCCAGCACGCACAGCACCTGCGGAGGCACAGCGATCGGCGGCACGTCGCCTTCATCGCTCACCAGGGTGATGGTTGCCGCACGCGAGCGGTCCAGCGCCGCCATCAACATGCGTTCGGCGGTGCTCAGCATCTCCAACTGTTCCGGCGTCATCTCGGGCGGGACGAGACGCTCTCGTTCGACCGTGGCCATGGTCTTCTCCTCGGGGGTGCCTTCCGGGTATCGGTTGGCCAACCGATACACTCTAGCGCATAAACGAAATAAGTGCAGCAAGTGAAATCAATGAAACATCTCGAGCGGCATTCGCGCGCGGCAGCGGCGACGAGCGCCCACACGCATTCGCAGGCACGTCGCCGGCACCGCACCCCGACCATCCGCCCCTTCAGTCGTTGCTGAACGCCTTGACCGCCGCCGCCGTGTCCAGGGCCTCGCGAAGCAGCTTGATCCTGCCTCCCTCGGCGATCAGCACGCCGGCGTAGGTCTGCCGATAGATCTTGCCGGAGTCGACCACCAGGGCCTCGACGGAATACTCGCCGAACACCCTGTCGGGCGTATCGACCCAGACCTTGAAATCCTTGAAGCGGAAGTCCGGCACCTTGGCCAGCAGGCCGGACAGCAGCGCCTCGACGGCGGCGGGGCCGCGGGCGTGCGCGTTCACGGTCGGCAGTTCCAGCACGCCATCCTCGGCGAAGAGGGCCGCGGCGGCGGCGGGCGTGCGCACGTTGTCCAGGTAGGACTGAAGCAGTTCGAGAGCGGAGGTCATGAGGGGTCTCCAAGAGGTTTGAAGGGGAGCGGCAGGCGGCTCAGATCTGCGCGATGCCGCCGTCGACGAACAGCTCGATGCCGGTGACGAACGTCGAGTCGTCCGACGCAAGGAAGACGGCAGCCTTGGCGACATCCTCCGGCTGGCCGATGCGGCCGATCGGCACCTGCGAGGCCAGGTAGTCGAGCAGGCCCTGCTGCTGAGCGGCGTCGGGGCCCGCGAGTTCGACCAGGCCCGGCGTATGGATCGGCCCAGGCGACAGGGTGTTGATGCGGATCGCGCGGCCCTTGAGATCCAGCACCCAGCTGCGGACGAGGTTGCGCACCGCGGCCTTGGTCGCGCTGTAGATGCTGAAGTTCGCGGTGCCCTTCACGCTGGTCGTCGAGCCGGCGAGGATGACGGACGCGCCGTTCGCGGCCTTGCCGAGCAGCGGCAGCGCCTTCTGCACCGTGAACACCACGGCCTTCACGTTGCGGTCGAAGGTCTGGTCGAAGTGCGCCTCGGTGATGGCGCCGAGCGGCAGCATCTCGCCGCCGCCCGCGTTCGCGTACAGCACGTCGATGCGGCCGTGCCGGGCCTGCACCGTGTCGACGAGGCGATCCAGGTCGGCGAGCTTCGTCGAATCGGCCCGGAGGCCCGTGGCGTTCGAGCCGATGGCGGCCACGGCCGCGTCGAGTTCGGCCTGGCGCCGGCCCGTGATGTAGACGAAGGCGCCTTCCGACGCGAAGGCCTTCGCGGCCGCGAGGCCGATGCCGGTGGTGCCGCCGGTGACGACCGCCACCTTGCCAGAGAGTTTGTTGCCCATGTCGTGCTCCGTTGGTTGAGAAAGTGAGTGAATCCTGGAGCGTTCACGACATTGAATAAAGCCGTCTAACTTGATTTCATATTTCATGTGCATGAATAATCCCGGCCATCGAGGCTCACGACCCCACCCGCCATGGATCAATTGCTCGCCCTGCGCGTCTTCGTGCGAATCGCCGAATCGGGCGGCTTCTCGCGCGCCGCCGACGCGATGAACATCCCCCGCCCCACGGTGACCAAGCTCGTGCAGGACCTGGAGCAGCACCTGGGGACGAAGCTTCTGCAGCGGACGACGCGGCGCGTCAACGTGACGCCCGAGGGCGCGGCCTACTACGAGCGCGCGACGCGCCTCATCGGCGAGCTCGACGACATGAACGACGACGCGTCGCGCGCGCGCGCCCGTCCGCACGGGCGCATCCGCGTCGACATCGGCTCCGTGCTGGCGAACATGGTCCTCATCCCCGCCCTGCCGGGCTTTCGCGCGCGCTATCCGGAGCTGCACGTGGACCTCGGCGTCAGCGACCGCGCGGTCGACCTGGTCGGCGAAGGCGTCGACTGCGCGATCCGCGGCGGGGCGTTGCCCGACACCTCGCTCGTGGCGCGACGCATCGCCGACATGGACTGGGTCACCTGCGCGAGCCCGGCGTACCTGCGGGCGCGCGGCATCCCGAAGCATCCGTCCGAGCTGATGCCCCGCGCGATCGAGCCGGCAAGCAGGCGCAGCGTCCCTGGCCATGCCATCGCCGGCTACTTCTCGTCGCTCACCGGCCGGGCCTTCCCGCTCGAATTCCACAAGGCGGGCGAGCAGGTGGTGGTGCACGGCCAGGTGGAGGTCGCCGTCAACGAGAGCACCGCCCACCTGAGCGCCCTGCTCGCGGGCGTCGGCGTGGGGCAGGCGTTCAGGTTCATGGCGGCACCGCACCTCGAGAGCGGGCGGCTGCGCAGCGTGCTCGACGACTGGACACGTCCGCGCCAGCCCTTCCATGTCCTCTACGCGAGCAACCGGCACCTGAGCGCCAAGATCCGGTTGTTCGTCGACTGGGTCGCGGAAGTCTTCGCGCCGTTCGACGACCGATGAGCCGGCCACCCGGGATCATGCGGACGAGGCGCGCTCACACGACGCCACGCGCCACATCCAGCACCGCCTGCGCGAACTCCTTCGGCGCCTCCTGCGGCAGGTTGTGGCCGATGCCGCCGTCGACCACGCGATAGCCGTACGGCCCCGTGAACTTGCCGCGGAACGCCGCGTCGCCGGCCGCGTGCGGCGCGCCGTTGGCGTCGCCTTCCATCACGATCGTCGGCACCGCGATCCGCGGGCCCGCGGCAAGCCGGCGCTCGATGTCGTCGTAGCGCGCCTCGCCGTCGGCCAGGCTCTGGCGCCAGCGGTAGTTGTGGATGACGACGTCCACGTGATCCGGGTTGTCGAACGACGCGGCGCTGCGGTCGAACTCGGCGTCGCTGAACACCCACTTCGGCGAGGCCGTCTTCCAGATCAGCTTGTTGAAGTCGTGGCGGTTCTTCTCGTAGCCGGCGCGGCCATGCTCGGTCGCGAAGTAGAACTGGTACCACCACGCGTACTCCGCGGCGGGCGCGAGCGGCGCCTTGATCGCCTCGCGGTTGTTGATCAGGTAGCCGCTCACCGAGACGAGCCCGTCGACCCGCTCCGGAAACAGCGCCGCGATGATGTCGGCGGTGCGGGCGCCCCAGTCGAACGCGCCGAAGACGGCGCTGCGGATTCGCAGGGCGTCCATCAGCGCGACGATGTCCAGCGCCACGGCCGCCTGCTGGCCGTTGCGCATCGTCGTGCTCGAGAGGAAGCGCGTGCTGCCGTGGCCGCGCAGGTGCGGCACGATCACGCGAAAGCCCGCGGCGGCCAGGCGCGGGGCCACGTCGACGAAGCTGTGGATGTCGTAGGGCCAGCCGTGCAGCAGGATCGCGGCGCGGCCGTCCGCCGGGCCCAGCTCCGCGTAGCCGACGTTCAACAGCCCGGCGTCGACCTGGCGCAGCGGGCCGAAGCCGGCGAGCGCGCCGCCGGGCGCCGCGGACTGCGCGTGCGCGATCGTGGGCAGCGCCAGCTGGGCGGCCGCGGCGCCCAGGCCGAGGGCGGCGGTGCCGAGGAACAGGCGGCGCGAGGGTCGGGAAAGCGTGGTCATGGCGGAACTCCTGGATGCGATGTCCGCATGTTGTGATTTTCGAGTCGCCAGAACAAGAGCAACTAAGATCACACTTTGTTGCCCTGAAAGCAACGCAGACGCGACCGAGGCTTTCCCATGCGCGAGATCAACCAGCAGCGCCTGCGCTACTTCCGCGAGGTGCTCGCCCACGGCAGCATCCGCGGCGCTGCCGACGCGCTCAACACGGCGCCCTCCGTCATCACGCGGCAGATTCGCCTGCTGGAGGACGAACTGGACACGCGCCTGTTCGAGCGCGAGCCGCGCGGCGTGAGGCCGACCGAGGCCGCGCAGCACCTGCTCGAGTTCTGGCGCGGCTACCAGGCGCACCAGGAGCACCTGGAAGACCGCCTGCAGGCGCTGCGCGGACTCCGGTCGGGCCACGTGCGCGTGGCGATCAGCGAAGGCTTCGTCGACGTGCTCGTCGACCAGGTGCTGGCGGCGTTCTGCGCGCGCCATCCGGGCCTGGAGATCGCGATCGACGCGCTGTCGGCCGACATGCTGGTGCAGGAGGTGGCCGAGGGCCGCGCGCACATCGGGCTCGCCTACAACCCGCCGCCGCACGCGGCCGTCGAGCACCGGGCGAGCTGCCGCCAACCCATCGTGCTGATGGCGCGGCCCGACCATGCGCTCGCGGCACGCGGCACGCCGGCCCGCGTCGTCGACCTGCGGGCCCACCCGCTCGCGCTGATGCCCGGCTCCTTCGGCATCGGCCAGGCCGTGCAGGCGCTGGCGCAGTCGGAGAACGTCGAGATCCGCCCGGCGCTGACCACCAATTCGCTGGCCGCGCTCAAGCGCCTGGCCGCCACCGGCAGTTTCGTCGCGCTGGTGGGCGAGTTCGCCGCGCATCGCGAGGTGGCGGCGGGCGAGCTGGCCGTGGTGCCCGTCGACCATGCGCTGTTCCGCGGCATCCACGCGCGCGTGCTGGTGCGCGCGGGCCGGCCGCTGGCGGCGGCGCCGCGCGAGTTGCTGGAGTGGATCCTGCGCGAGATGCCGATGTTCGCGGGGCGCCGGCGCGCACGGTGACGCGCGGGCCGACCCCGCCGCGCCGTAAACTTGGCCGCTCCAGGAGGTACCGATGAACGTCGACGCGCCCCGCATCGCCCCGCTGCCGATCGGCGACCTCGACCTCGAGGCCTACCGCCGCCGCATCGACCACGGCGGCGCGCTGGCGCCCACGCGCGAGTGCCTGGACAGCCTGATCCTCGCGCACGCCGCGGCGATCCCGTTCGAGAACATCGAGGTGCTCGCAAGACGGGTGCCGAAGCTCGATCTCGCCGGCCTGCAGGACAAGCTGGTGCGCCAACGCCGCGGCGGCTACTGCTTCGAGCAGAACACCTTGTTCCGCGGCGTGCTGCAGGCCGTCGGCTTCGACGCGCAGCCGATGGAGGCGCGCATCCGCGCGGGCGTGCCCGCCGACGTCGTCACCGGCCGCACGCACCTGGCCACGCGCGTCGTCGTCGACGGCGTGGCGCTGCTCGTGGACGTGGGCTGCGGCACCATCGCGCCGACCGCCCCGCTCGTGCTCGCATCCCGCGCCGAGCAGGCCGCGGGCACCGGCTTCTACCGCCTCGTCGACGCCGGCGGCGAGCTGCTGCTGCAGTCGCGCGACGCCGAGGGCTGGACGGACGGCTACCGGCTGATGCCCGGCGCGCCGCACGCCATCGACTGCGAGCTCGGCAACTGGTTCGTCGCCACGCACCCGAAGTCGATGCTGGCCCACAACCTGCTGGTGGGCCGCGCGATCGCGGGCGGCCGGCTGCGCCTGTTCAACCGCGCGCTGTCCACCTTCCGCCCGGAATGCGCGGCGCCCACGCAACAGGTGCTGCAGGCGCGCGCGGAATTCGCCGACGCACTGGCCGACGGCTTCGGCCTGGACGTGGCGCCAGCAGATCTCGACGCCGTCATGGCGGCGCTCGATCGCTTGAGTTGACGCCATGGCGCTGCTCGAACGCGAAGCCGCGCTGGCGACGTTCGATCGGCTGCTGGACGCCACGCGCGCCGGCGGCGGCCACGTGCTGCTGGTCAGCGGCGAGGCCGGCATCGGCAAGACCACGCTGCTGAAGGCGCTGGCGGCGCGCGCCGGCGACACCGCGCTGTGGTGGGGCGCCTGCGACGGCCTGGAGACGCCGCACCCGCTGGCGCCGCTGCACGACATCGCCCGCCGCGCCGACGTGGGGTTTCGCGCGCAGCTGCAGCCCGGGCAAGCGCGCGAGGCCTTGTTCGAGGCCGTGCTCGCCGACCTGGCGCGCGGCCCGCGGCCCGTGGTCGCCGTGTTCGAGGACGTGCACTGGGCCGACGACGCCACGCTGGACCTGCTGAAGTTCCTGGGTCGCCGCATCGACCGCGTGCCCTGCCTCCTGGTGCTGTCGTGGCGCGACGACGAGGTCTCCGCCACGCACCCGCTGCGCCGCCTGCTGGGCGAGCTGCCGCCCAGCCTCGTCACGCGGCTCGCGCTGGCGCCGTTGTCGGAGGCGGCCGTCGGCCAGCTGGCGCGCGCGGCGATGCGCTCGGCCGCCGGCCTGCATGCGCTCACGCGCGGCAATCCGCTGTTCGTCAGCGAGGTGCTGCGCCACGGCGCCGAAGGCGTGCCGCAGGGCGTGCAGGACCTGGTGCTGGCGCGCCTTTCCCGGCTCGGCGCCGCGGCGCAGGCCGTCGTCCGCCTGGCCTCCACCGTGCCCACGCGCATCGAGGCCGCGCTGGTGGAGGCCTTGCTGCAGCCGCCGGCCGGCGTCATCGAGGAGTGCCTGAACTCGGGCCTGCTCAACGCGGCCGGCGACGCCTATTTCTTCCGCCACGAGCTCGCGCGCGTCGCCATCGAGGACGCGCTGTCTCCGCCGGCCGCCCGCGCGCTCCACGCCGACGTGCTGCGGGCGCTGGCGCAGCCCGGCCAGGCCGCGGTGCCGCTCGCGCGGCGGGTGCATCACGCCGTGCGCGCGGGCGACGCGCGCGCCGTCGCGACGCTGGCGCCCGCGGCGGCGCGCCAGGCGCTGCAGGGCGGCGCGCGCAGGGAGGCCGTGGCGCACTACGCCCAGGCCATCGCGCAAGGCCAGGCGGGCGACGACCTGGCCAACTGGCTCGCCGCGTACGCCCGCGAGTGCCGCCTGACCGGGCAGCTCGAGGCCGCCATCGACGCGCACGGGCGGCTCTCCGATTGGCACCGCGCGCACCCCGACCCGTGTGCCGAGGCCGCCAACCTGAGCTCCCTGGCGCTGGTACAGGTGCAATTGCTGCGCAATGCCGAGGCGGACGCCGCGAGCCGGCGCGCCATCGACCTGCTGGAACCTCTGCCGCCGGGCCCGGCGCTGGCGCGCGCCTGGCGCGTCGAGGCGCAGCTGCGCATGCTGCATCGCGAGTGCGAGGCCGCGGTCGGCTGGGCCCGCCGCTCGCTCGCGCTGGCCGAGCGCCTGGGCGAACGCGAGATCCGCGCCGAGGCCCTGGGCACGCTGGGCACGGCGCTGCTGTTCCTCGACTACGACGCCGGCTGCGAGCAGATGGCGCAGGCCCTGGCGCTGGCGCGCGCCGACGGCCTGCACGGGCTGGTCGCGACCACGCTGGGCAATCTCGGCTCGGCGTCGGGCGAGGTCTGGCGGCTGCGCGAGGCACGCGAGCACCTGAAGGCCACCATCGTGTTCGCGCAGCAGCATGAGCTCGACTTCTTCCGCGTCTATTCCACGGCTTGGCTGGCGTTGTGCGAGCTGCACCTGGGCCGCTGGGACGACGCGCGCGAGCTGGCGCTGGACGTCCTGCAGCACGGCGATTCCGCCACCATCAGCCGCGTGATGGCGCTGGTGGCGCTGGGCCGCCTGCAGGCCCGCCGCGGCGAACCCGAGGCCGCCAGCACGCTGGACGAGGCGCTCGCGCTGGCCCTGCCCAGCGGCACGCTGCAGCGACTGGCGCCGGTGCGCTGCGCCCGCGCCGAGGCCGCGTGGCTGCGCGGCGACCTGGCGGCGACCGCCACCGAGGCGCGCGCCGCGCTGGCGCAAGCCGAGGAGCGCCGCCATCCCTGGTTCGCCGGCGAACTGGCCCAGTGGCTGCGGCGCGCCGGAGCGCCGGTGCCGGTGCCCGCTGCCTGCGCCGAGCCGCACGCGCTGCTGTTGCGCGGCCACTGGCGCGAGGCCGCGGCGGCCTGGGCGGCGATCGGCAGTCCGTACGAGCAGGCGCTGGCCCTGTCCGAGGGCGACGACGCGGCGCGGGTGGCGGCGCTGGCGTTGCTGGACGACCTGGGCGCCGCGCCCGCCGCCGACGCGCTGCGCCGACGACTGCGGAGCGACGGCGTGCGCGGCGTGCCCCGCGGCGTCCGCGCCTCCACGCAGGCCAACCCACACCAGCTCACCGAGCGCGAGCGCGAGGTGCTGGCGCTGCTGTGCGCCGGCCTGCGCAACTCCGAGATCGCCGAGCGCCTGTGCCGGTCGGTGCGCACCGTCGACCACCACGTGGCCGCGGTGCTGGCCAAGCTGCAGGTGGGCAGCCGCGCCGAGGCCGTCGCCGCGGCCTCCCGCGCGGGCATCGCCGCGCAGAATGGGTAGCCGGCGCGCGCAATCTGGGCAGCCTCGCCCTCCCCTTGAGGCCCGGCGCGGCCTACGCTCGGCTCCACGGTCGATGTCGACCGGTCAACGAACCCAGGAGTCCACCATGCCCCGCTATCTGGTCGAACGCAGCTTCCCCAACGGCCTGCACATTCCCGTCGACAACCAGGGCGCCGACGTCTGCATGACGGTAGCCGCCACCAACGCGAAAAGCGGCGTCACGTGGGTGCACTCGTACGTGAGCGACGACCTGCGCAAGACCTTCTGCATCTACGACGCACCCTCGCCCGAGGCGATCCGCGAGACGGCGCGCAACAACAACCTGCCGATCGACACCATCACGGCGGTGAGCGTGCTCGACCCGTACTTCTATCGCGGCTAACTTCCGAAGTCGCGCAGGCGCACCGCGTGCACCCGGTTGCGCTGGCCGCCCACCTTGGCCGCCATCGCCTTCTCGGCGGCCGCGCCGAGCAACTGCCTCAGCGTGGAGCCGGACGGCCCGCTGGCCACGCCGATGGTCACCGTGACCACGCCGGCCACCGACGAGGCGGCGTGCGGCAGCGCGAGATCCTGCACCGCGCCGCGCATGCGCTCGGCGGCGGCCACGGCGGCGTCGTTGTCCGCATCGGGCAGCACGACCACGAACTCCTCGCCGCCCTTGCGAAAGACGAAATCGGCCTCGCGCGAGCAGGCCTGGACGGCGCGCGCCACCGCCGCCAGCGCCTGGTCGCCGGCCGCATCGCCGTGGACGTGGTTGTAGTTGCCGAAGTGGTCGACGTCGATGAAGGCGACGGCGGCGCGCTGCACGCGCTGGTCGCCGTCCGCGCCGCGCAGCAGCTCGTCGAGCGCGAGGCGGTTGCGCAGGCCGGTGAGCGCGTCGGTACGCGCCTCCTGGCGCAGCGCGCGATGGCGCTGCTGCAGCTCCGCGACGGTGGCCGCCGCATCGCGCTCCGGGGCGACGACCTGGCGCGTGTCGCCGTCGAACGCAACCACGCGGTCGCGCCCGCGCGCCTTGGCCGCGTGCAGCGCCATGTCGCAGGCACGCAGGACGGCGTCCACCGTGCGGCGGGCCGGGCCGTCCAGCGTCGACACGCCGACCGACACCGTGACGATCTCCGTGCCCCCTGCCGACGCCAGTGCCAACGGCGCGCGCATCGCCTCGAGGCAGCGCTGTGCCAACCGCATCGCGTCGTCCAGCGCCAGCCCGGGCAGCAAGGCGGTGAACTCGTCGCCGCCGGCGCGCGCCACGCAATCGGCCATGGTGAACACCTCCCGCAGGCGCGCCGCGATCGCGCGCAACAACGCGTCGCCGGCGGCACGGCCGTGGCGGTCGTTGAAATACTTGAAGTTGTCCACGTCGAGCAGCACGACGACGCCCGTGCCGCCGGCCTGCAGCGCCGCGTCCAGGCGACGGTGCATCGCCGCGCGGGTCGACAGGCCCGTCAGCGCGTCGGTAGTCGAAGGCTGCGTCTCGACGGCCGGCGCCGGCGCGGCGAGCCCGAGCCAGCGTTTCAGGCGCTCAATGCGAAAGTGGTGCTGTGCCGCCATTTCCCTCTCCCCAAGGCGGGCCACGGGTGCGGGTCGGGATCGCGGCCCGGTCGAGTCGTCCGTGCTCCGACGGACTGCGACTCCCCAAGCATGCGCGCGCCATGAGACGCGCCTGACGGCGGCCCCGCTGCCCTCCAGGCGGGAGGGTCGGTGGCTTTGCGACCCCGGCTCTCGCACGGGTGTGCCCTTTCACTGGATACGATGGTACAGGCGGCGCGGCCGCGAAACTTCCGGATCGTCCACACTCAGGGTATATCCGCCCATCCCGTCCAGGAGACACCATGACCCACGCCATCCGCCTTCTCACCGCACTCCTCGTCGCCTGCGCCGCCGTCGCTACCGGCAGCACGCGCGCCGCCGACGCGGCGGCCTCCACGCCCGTGCGCGAACAGGCGATCTTCGCGGTCAGCGACGCCGATTCGGCGAAGTGGAACCTCACGCTGGGCAACATCGCCAACGCGCTCGACGGGATCGGCGCGGACAAGGCCGACATCGAGCTGGTGGTGTACGGGCCGGGCATCGCGATGCTGAAGAAGGACTCGGCCGTGGCCGACCGCGTCGCCGCGGCGCTGGGGCGCGGCGTGCGCATCGCGGCCTGCCAGAACTCGATGCGCGCCTTCAAGCTGGAGGCGGCCGACCTCGTGCCCGGCGTGGGCGTCGTGCCATCGGGCGTGGTCGAGCTGATCCGGCGCGAGCACGCGGGCTACGCCTACGTGCGTTCCTAGACCCGCGGCCGGCTACTTCGTCGACGATCCCGCGTCGCGCAAGGCCAGGTAGCGCTTGACGTCGTCGAAGCTCACGCGGCCCGCGTGACGCGTATCGATCGCGTCGAAATGGTTGGCGATCCAGCCGAAGCCGCCGGCCCGCGCCTCGGCGGCCGAGAGCGTGCCGCGGTGCGCGGTGTCGGCCGCGTCGAAGCTGGCGCGCAGGTGGCGCTCGGCATCGGACTGCAGCGTGGCGCCCACCGACGCCGGCCGCGCGCGGTTCTCGGCCTGGGCGGCCTGTTGCGTGGCCGGCGGCGGCGCGCCGGGGTCGAGGTGCGGCGCGGCCTGGGCCAGCGTGGCCGCGGCCCACAGCGTCATGGACAGCGTCGTCGTGCGCATCAAGGAGCTCCCGTCGCCGAGGCGTAGAAGGCGACCAGCTCGGCCTTCATCAACGGACGCGAGCCGTCGTCGAGGTAGGTCATGTGGCCGCCCGGATGGAAGTGCAGCGTCACCGGCGCGCCGGCGGGCAGGCGCGCGACGTCGAGCTCGGTCTGGTGGAACGGCGTGATCAGGTCGTGGTGGCCGCCCAGGAACAGCACCTTCAGCGACGGGTCGAGGCTCAGCGCGGCGCTCAGGTCGGGCACCACGTCGGGCATGGAACGGCCGCCGTGCGAGAAGTTCCAGGTGTTGATCGCGTCGCTGGAGAGCACGTAGGTGGACGGCGTGGTGAAGCCCAGCTCGTTGGGCAGCACCGTCTCGATCGCCGCCGTGAACCCGGGCTCGACGAAGCTGTTGGACGGCTCGTCGGCGGCGTCCAGCGGCGAGCCGACCAGCGCCGACACGCGGCCGTCGTACACGCCCAGCGTGGTGGCGGCGATCAGGTGGTGGCGGAACGTGTCGTAGTCCATGTCGAAGCGCTGGTCCCAGATCGCGGCGGGCAGGCCCGTGAACGCGGTCAACGCCGCCACGTGGTCGGCCGGCGGCAGCGTGCCGCCGGCCAGCCAGGCGGCGGCGTCGGCGGCGTAGGTCGAGTCGGCGTAGCGGGTGACGGTGGCGATGTCGGCATCGGAATCCGACGTGACCGCCGTGGCCAGGTGATACCAGGTGCCGACGGCGGAGTAGCTGGGCAGGAAGCCCGCGCAGTCGACCGTGGGCGTGCCGCCCTCGACCGAGCAGTTGCTGTTGTAGTCGAGGATGGACGAGAGCTCCACCACGCCGTTGACGCGCTGGCCGGCGGTCTCGAGCAGGCGGGCGAGCACCGGCACGCGGGTGGTGCCGTACGACTCGCCATACAGGAACAGCGGCGACGCGGTGCGGCCGTTCACGCCGAGCCAGCGCTGGACGAAGTCGCGCAGCACCGCGGCATCCTGGTCGACGCCCCACCACGTCTGGTTGGTGTTGGGCGCGATGGCCTCCGACAGCCCGGTGCCCACCGCGTCCACGAAGACCAGGTCGGACGTGTCGATCAGGCTCTCGGTGTTGTCCACGTACGGGAAGGGCAGCGTCTGCGTGGTGGCCGGCACGCCGGTGACCAGGCGCTTGGGCGCGAACGAGCCCAGGTGCAGCCACGCGGTGGCCGAGCCCGGCCCGCCGTTGAAGAAGAAGGTGACGGGCCGCGTGGCCGCCGCCGCGCCGTCGGCCGTGTAGGCCACGTAGAAGATCGACGCCTCCGGCGCCTGGCTGGACGACAGCGCCGACAGGTGGCCGGCGGTGGCCGTGTAGGCGATGGCCGTGCCGCTCAAGGTCAGCGAATGGTGCGTGACGGCGGTGTTCTCGTTGGGCGTGGACAGCGAGGCGCCGGCGGTCGCCGAATAGGTGTTCGCGTCGACGTACGTCGCCGTGGCGGTGCCGGAACCTCCGCCACCGCCGCCCCCGCATGCCGTGACGGCGGCCAGGGCGACCGCGGCGGCGAAGGCGCGCACGCCGCGCCGGACGGATGGGGACGGGATCATCGATTCCTCTGCGCGGACGCACCGCTGCGTCGCGCAGCGATTGTGGCCCGGAAGGCTGAATGCAGGCCGGAGACCGGCCCCGAGGGGCTCAGGCGGTCCGCGCGTCCAGTTCCTCGGCCAGCGCCTTCATCACGTGGCGGGCGCTGGACTCGTTGGTGGCGCAGACGACGTCGTGCACGTCGCATGCGCGCACCAGGGCGTTGATGTCCGGCTCGTGCGGCTGCGGCGTCATCGGGTCGCGCAGGAAGATCACCGCGTCGACCTTGCCCTCGGCCAGGCGGGCGCCGATCTGCAGGTCGCCGCCCAGCGGGCCACTGAGCAGGCGTTCCACCTCGATCCCGGCCTCGGCGATCAGGCGCGAGCCGGTGGTGCCGGTGGCCATCACGTGGCAGCGGGCAAGGAACGGGGCGAAGTCACGGGCGAGCGTGACCATCAGGTCTTTCTTGGCGTCGTGCGCGATCAGGGCGATGTGCATCGCCGAATGATAAGCATCCGGAGTTACGACGTACCATCTTTCGCGCCCCGCGGCGGGGCGGGGACTTTACGAATCCTCACATGACAGGGCCGCCTCACGGGCGGCCCTGAAATGCAAAAGCGTGAGTCCACCCCACGCTTTGCTGTAGCGTTTGCAGCAAACCTGGTCTGCCGACCCGCCCCGACGCGGATCGACGGACGCGGTCAGCTCAGGGACGAGTCGCTCTTGTTCGGGTTCGAGCTGGCGGCCGCGGCGGCGCGCGATGCGTTGTTCGCGTGGCGCTTGGAACCGGCGGCGCGCGCCTCTTCCGAGGTGAACTGGTGGGCGTTGCCGCTGGCGTGCGCGGCGCGGCCGCCCTGGCTCGCGATCTCGCGCTGGCGCTCGCGATCCATGCCGGCGAATCCGCGGCCGCCGCTGGGCTGGCCACCTTGCTGGCCCTGCGCGCCAGCCTGGTTGTGCTGGTCGTGACGGCCGGTCTGGTCATGTTGGGAAGTCATTGCTGGTACTCCGAAAAGTTTGGTCCGCCGCCCCATGCGACAGGATTCATCGGACCCGCGAGCGCCAGGAGCACCGAGGTCACGGCCCTCAGGGGCAACGTGCATACCTCCCTGCTCACTTCCCCCCTAATGTCGAGCTGGAACCGGCGCGGAACCGGGCGAATGCACCGAGTTGGCCCGCGGGTCGTCGCGCCTCGCGGGCCCTTGGCCAGATCAACCCTTGCCGGAATTTCCGCCGGACATCGGCGGCCCGTACCGGACGTCCGGCTTCGGTGCACGGTCGTACAGGCCCTGCACGCGCGGGATGTTGGCCGCGATCGTGCGCAGCCGGTCCGGATTGGACGGGTGGTCGGACAGGAAGGCCGGCGGCACGCCCTTGCTGGCCGCCTCCATCTTCTGCCACAGCGACAGCGCGGAGCGCGGGTCGTAGCCCGCCCGGGCCGCCAGTTCCAGGCCGATCAGGTCGGCCTCGGTCTCGTCGTCGCGGCTGTACTTCAGCGAGAGCAGGCGCCCGCCCATGCCGGCCACCTGGCGGCCGGCCATGCCCCAGCCGAACAGACCGGCCAGCAGCGAGATGGTGCCCTGCGTGGCCACCTCCTTGCCGATCTGCGCGCGCCCGTGCTCGCGCAGCGCGTGGGTCATCTCGTGGCCCATCACCATCGCCACCTCGTCGTCGGTGAGCTTCAGCTTGGTGAGGATGCCCCAGAAGAACGCGATCTTGCCGCCGGGCATGCAGAACGCGTTGATCTGCGGCGAGCCGATGAGGTTGACCTCCCACTGCCAGCCCGCGGCGCGCTCGTTCCACATGCCCGCGAACGGGCGCAGGCGCGTGGAGATGTAGACCAGGCGCCTGAGCTGCGGGTGCACCGGCTCGGCCAGCAGGTGCTTGGCGCGCGCCTGGGCCAGCATGTCGCGGTAGCCGCGCGCGGCCTCGGCCTCGATCTCGGAGGCCGGCACCAGCGATTCGAACGACGAGCGCGGACCCACCTGCACGCCCTCACGCTGCTGGGCCAGCGCCGCGGCGCCCGGCAGCGCCAGCGCGGCGCCGGCAGCGGACGCGGCGAGCAGGCGGCGGCGCGCCGGGTCGGCGGGAAGATCGGAAGACAGCGGTTTCAAGACGGGATCGTGCACGGGGGACTGGGCCGCAGGTGATTGCGTTCGCGGCCGATTCAAGAGGCCTGCGAGCGCACGTCCAGCGCATCGATGGGGCGCCACAGCCTCCACAGCATGAGCAGCGCGGGCACGCCCATCGCGATGGCGACGAGGAAGAACGCGGGCCAGCCGATGGCCTCGGCCAGCACCCCGGCCAGCGGCCCGATCCACACCCGGCCCACCGACTGGAACGCCGACAGCAGCGCGAACTGCGTGGCGCTGAAGCGCTGGTTGGTCAGGCTCATCAGGAACGCGAGGAAGGCTGCGGTGCCCATGCCGCTGGCCAGGTTCTCGCTGGCCACCGCCATCAGCAGGCCGCCGTCCACCAGCGTCGGGTGCAGCAGCTTGACGAAGCCGAAGTCGAACGCCGGGATCAGCCAGCCGCCCATCTGTCCCTTGCCGTGCACGGCCAGCCACCAGAACGCGAGGCTGCTGGACATCTGCAGCAGCCCGAACACGAACAGCGACCACACCAGCCGCAGCCGCAGCATCACCAGGCCGCCCAGCAGCGCGCCGAACACCGTCAGCAGCAGGCCGATCAGCTTGTTGACCACGCCCACCTCCGCCGGCCCGAAGGCCATGCCCTTGAGCAGGAAGGGCGTCAGCAGCGACAGCTGGAAGGCGTCGGTGAGCTTGTAGAACACGATGAACGCGAGGAACGCCCACGCGCGCGGCTGGCTGAAGTAGGAATCCAGCCCCGCCAGCAGCGTCTGGAAGCGCGCCTTGCGGGCCGCGAAGCCGGCCAGCGGCAACGTCACCGCCAGGCCCAGCACCAGCGCCAGCAGGTCGACCCACTTGGCCTGCAGCGAGCCCCTGCCCACCGCGTCGCCGAACCACGGCGACAGCAGCCAACCGGCGATGGGGCCGCCCAGCCGCTGCGTGAACACCACGCCCGCGGCCACCGCCACCAGCACCGCCAGGAAGCCCACGAGATCCTGGCGCACCGGCGCGCGCGACGCGTCCCGCACGCGCGCGGGCGGCTGCGCGAGGCGCGGCAGCGCGAACGCGGAGAACACCGCCAGGCCCGCCATGACCCCGGCCATCAGGCGGTAGACCTCCGGCCAGGTCATGCCGATGCCGTCGACCGCGTCCGTCCAGATCAGCGCGACGCCGCCCGACAGGATCATCGCGAGGCGGTAGCCCATCACGAACAGCGACGCTCCGACGCCGCGCTCGCGCGCCGGCAACAGGTCCACGCGGTAGGCGTCGACGACGATATCCTGCGACGCGCTCACGAACGCCACCACCACGCCCAGCGCGGCGAACAGCGGCAGCGCCAGCAGGGGCGAGACGTCGGCCAGCGCGAACAGTGCCACGGCCAGCAGCGCCTGCGTGAACACCACCCAGCCGCGGCGCCGCCCCAGCAGCGGCAGGTCGACGCGATCCATCAGCGGCGCCCACAGGAACTTGAACGTGTAGGGAATGCCGATCAGCGTGAGGAAGCCGATGGCCGCAAGGTCGAGCCCGTCCATCGTGAGCCAGGCCTGCATCGCGAGCCCCGTGAGCGCCAGCGGCAGGCCCGAGGCGAAGCCCAGCACGAGCACGGCGATCCAGCGGTGGGCGGCGGCCAGCGGGCCGGCGCGGGGCGCGTGTTCTTCGTCGGTCATGGGGCCATTGTCGTCGGGGCGGCGCGAGCGGCCCCGGCGATCCCGAACGCCAGGCGGATCGGGCCCCGCCGGCCGGTCAGGCCCCCGCGGCGAGGGCGTCGGCCAGACGCGGGTAGAGCGGCGCGAAGCCGAGTTCCGCGCGGATCCGGCGGCCGTCGAGCAGGGCGTCGAACGCATCGGCATGCTCGGGATTCACCCCGTCGGGCGCGGGCTCGCCCACGACCGCGAACAGCGTGGCGAGGTCGGGCGCCTCGTCGTCGACCACGTTGTAGATGCGGCTGGCGGGCGATGGCGTCTCGAGCACGCGCGCCACCGCCTGGGCGACGTCCGCATGGTGGCCGAGCGACAGGCGCTGCGCCGGCGGATAGTGGCGCATGTGGGGCACGATCTCGGCGATGTGCGGGTCGCCGTCGCCATAGACGAAGGGCAGGCGCAGGACACGCACGTCGAGGCCGTCCAGCGCGAGCAGGAACCGCTCGGCCGCGAGCTTGCTGACCGGATAGGCGGCGGTCGGCCGGCAGGGTGCGTCCTCGGCGGCGGCGCGGCCGCCCGTCGACCCGTAGACCAGCCCGGTGCTGGTGAAGACGAAGCGGCCGACGCCGGCGGCGCGCGCGGCGTGCGCGAGGTGTTGCGTGCCGATGCTGTTGACGGCATGCGCCTGCTCGGGCGTGGCGCCGCGGAAGAAAGCGGCGCAGTGGACGACGGCATCGACGTCGCGCATGGCCGCGGCGAGCGAGCCGGGATCGAGCAGGTCGCCCGGCACGAGTTCGATGCCGGCGGAGGCCAGCTCGGCGGCCCGCGTCGGGTCGCGGACGAGCGCGCGAACGCGATGATCACGATTCGCCAGGCGCAGGGCCAGGCGGCTTCCGACCTTTCCGGTCGCTCCGGTCAACAGGATGTTCATGGGCCCACTCTAGTTCGCCGGACGCGGGGTGCATTGGGAAAAGCGGACATCGGGGGACAACGGCGTTCGCGGCGCGGCGGGCGCGCACAATCGACGCATGCACGTTGCCGCGGTCCCGCTGGGACGTCCCTTGCCGATCGACTCGGCCCTCACGGCCTGGTCCGCGCGCGAGTTCGCCGTGGAAAGGCCGCGTGTGGCCATTCCGCGTGCGCAGGTGCAACTCGTCGTGCGCTTCGGCCCGGCCGCGCGGGACGGCCTGGACATCCACGTCCTCGGCGCGCAGCAGACGGTGCGCCGCAAGGTGGTCCGTGGCGTGCATCGATCGCTGGTGGCGCGCTGCGGGCTGGGATCCTGCGCCCAGGTGTTCGGCGTGCCCGCCTCCGAGCTCGCCGGGCGCATCGCCCCGCTGGAGTCGCTGTGGGGCGACGCAGCGACGCACGCCCTGCGCGAGCGGCTCGCCCAGGCAGGCGACGTGGCGCAGGCGACGGCGCTCCTGGACGACGCCGTCGCCCGGCGCATCGACGCGGCCGTTCCGTGCGACGGCCGCATGCGCGTCGTCGCCGAGGCGGCCCGGCAACTGCCGAACGCGAGCGTGCGCGCCGTCGCCGACGGTCTCGGCCTGAGCGAGCGGCACCTGCGCCGCCTGTTCCAGCAGGCGGTCGGCATGAGCCCCAAGCGATTCGAGCGGATCGCGCGCTTCGACCGGGCGATCCGCGCCGCCCGCGAGAATGCCGGCGCGACCTGGGCAAGCATCGCCGCGGCGACGGGCTACTACGACCAGGCACACCTGATCGACGACTTCCGCGCGATCGCGGGCGCGACACCCGGCGCGTTCCTGCGCGAGCTCGGCGAGACGTCATGAGCTCATCGCCGTCGATCACGCCTTGATCTGGAGCAGGCCCAGGAAGACAGCGAACGGATCGGAGGACGTATCGCCGGCCAAGGCCTGGTAGACGCTCGCGAGCTTGCCGTTGTAGTTCGCGATGATCTGGTCGATGCTGAAATCGAGCTGGACGTCAAGGTAGTAGATGAACGCGAGCGCGCAACCGTAGCTCACCGGGTCGCCGTCGCCGTGGACGAACGTGCCGTCGCTGACGGTCGCCCCAGTGAAGGTCTGGTTGACCCAGTCGGTGCGGGCCGCGTTCGGCAGGATGTTGCCCTGATTGGGCGAACCGGTGCCATTCAGCCAATTGGCGACGAACGAACCGTAGTAGTTTGTCGTGCCCCTGCTGGAAGCGCGTGATGGCCGACCAGTGCGACAGCCCTTCGCCGCTGCTGTCGCCGGGAAAGCCGAAGCTGCCGTCCGGATTGGCCGTGTCGGCCTGGTCGAGTCGAACCTCCTGGCGCTGGCCAGTGCCGAACTTGCCGGCGGGTGTCCCGAACCAGCCGGTCGTGACGCTGAACTCGTTCTCGATGACACCCAGGGGGAAGTCGGCGTTGTTGACCACGTTCCCCTGGTCCGCCAACGTGTTCTCGTACCGGACCCAGAAATCAGGGGAAGGCGTCCTCGAATGCTGTCCTTGATCGTGGGGGGGGGTATCGGCCGGAAAGACTCTGTCGATCCAGGACTATGCTTCCCAAAACGACGGAGACATCACTTGATCAACACCACATTCAAAGCCCCGTATCTCAATTCGCTCATGACAGCCGGAGCGAATCTCGAACTTCCGTACAACGATCTGGCGCCTCACGCCACCGACAGGATGACCGCGGCCCTGGAGCTTGCGAAGCACGCGAAGGAAACCCAGCGGCACCTCAAATTCGTTGCGATCAGTGCAGGGACGTCGGGAATCAGGCAGCTTGCCGAGGCAGGCTCCGGCTACGTCACCTTCTCTCTCGTGCCCTGATCCGTCGGGGTGGCCCGCGCCTGGCAGTCGCGATGTTCGCAGTTGCCCTGCCTGTTCATGAGCCGTCGTACGATGCCGTCCGGCGATCGCGAGTTGCCGGCCAGCAGCGGCCTGTCGTTGCTGGCCGCTTTCAGTGCGTCCGCCCACGCAAGAGTCAGCGCATCGCTGTCCATTTCACCGACGACGTCGACGACGCGATCGTCCTCTCGATGAACCGCACGCCGCGCACGCCGTCCTCGATGCGCGGATAGTCCGCCTCTTCCCGCGTGGCCGAACGCCCGTGGGACGCGCGCAGCCGCAGGTCGGCGGCGACGCCCAGGTAGAGGTTCGCGAACGCCTCGATGAAGCCCTCCGGATGCCCCGGCGGCAGCCGGCACGCGCGCCGCGCGGCCGCGCTGAGCCCCGGCGAGTTGCGCGTGAGGATGCGCCGCGGCCCGTCGACCGGCGCGTGCACCAGCACGTTCGGCTCCTCCTGGCGCCAGTCCAGCATGCCGCGCTCGCCCATCACGCGCAGGCGCAGGTCGTTCTCGTTGCCGGCGGCGATCTGCGAGGCCGACATCACGCCGCGCGCGCCGCCGGCGAAGCGCAGCAGCAGGCCGGCGTCGTCGTCCAGCACGCGCCCGGCGCCGAACGACGTGAGGTCGGCGCAGAGGCTTTCCAGCTCGAGTCCGGTGACCGCCGAGACGAGGTTCTCGGCGTGCGAGCCGATGTCGGCCATCGCGCCGGCCGGGCCGCTCTGGGCCGGATCCATGCGCCAGGTCGACTGCTTGTTGTTGGACGTCTCGAGCGCGCCGGCCAGCCAGCCCTGGTGGTACTCGACGACCACCTTGCGCACCGCGCCGATCGCGCCGGCGCGCACGAGCTCGCGGGCCTCGCGCGCCATCGGGTAGCCGGTGTAGTTGTAGGTGACGGCGAACAACGTGCCGCGCGCGGCGACGAGGTCGCGCAGCGCCTCGGCCTGCGCGCTCGTGTGCACCAGCGGCTTGTCGCAGACCACGTGGAAGCCGGCGTCGACGAAGGCGTGGGCGACGTCGTGGTGCAGGTGGTTGGGGGTGACGATCACGACGAGGTCGATGCGTTCGTCCGGCGGACGCTGGAGTTCGTCGACCAGCAGTTCCTGCCACGTGCCATGGTTGCGGTCGTCGGCCAGGCCCAGGTCGGCGCCCGACGCGCGCGAGCGCCCGGGCGTGGACGACAGCGCGCCCGCGACGAACTCGTACTGCCCGTCGAGCGCCATCGCGTTGCGGTGCACCGCGCCGATGAACGCGTCGCGGCCGCCGCCCACCATCGCGTAGCGCAGGCGCCGGGTCATGGCGCGCTCCCGGCCATGCCGCCCTGCCTGCCCTTGTCGAACACCGCGTCGAACGCGCCCTTGGCCGGCGCGAAGTCGAGGCGGCGGCAGAACGCGGCGCTCTCGGTGGCGCCGTGCACGCGGTCCATGCGGCTGTCCTCCCATTCCACGGACAACGGCCCCGTGTAGCCGACGTCGTTGAGCGCGACGATGATGGATTCGAAGTCGATCATGCCGCGGCCCACGCTGCGGAAATCCCAGGTGCGGCGCGGATCGCCGAAACTGGTGTGGCCGCCGAAGGTGCCCACGGTGCCGTCGCCCTTGCCCCACCACACGTCCTTCATGTGGGCGTTGAAGATGCGCGGCCCGAACGTGCGGATGAAGCGGATGTAGTCGACGCCCTGGTAGCCGAGGTGGCTGGGGTCGAAGTTGAAGCCGAAGCGGCGGTGGCCGTTCACCGCGGCGATCGCGCGCTCGCTGGTGGCGATGTCGAACGCGATCTCGGTGGGGTGCGCCTCCAGCGCGAAGTTCACGCCGACCTCGTCGAAGGTGTCGAGGATGGGCGTGAAGCGGTGGGCAAAATCCGCAAAACCTGCTTCCCAAAATGCCTGCGTCGTCGGCGGGAACGCGTAGGTAGCGTGCCAGATCGACGAGCCGGTGAAGCCCGTCACCGTCTTCACGCCGAACGCGGCCGCCGCGCGCGCGGTGTCCTGCAGCTCGCGCGCGGCGCGCTGGCGAACCCCCTCGGGATCGCCGTCGCCCCACACGCGCGCCGGCAGGATGGACTCGTGGCGCGCGTCGATCAGGTCGCACACCGCCTGGCCCACCAGGTGGTTGCCGATGGCCAGGCACTGCAGCCCGTGCGCGGCCAGCAGCGCCCGCTTGTCGCGCACGTACTGCGGCGAGGCGAGCGCCTGCGCGACGTCGAAGTGGTCGCCCCAGCAGGCCAGCTCCAGGCCGTCGTAGCCCATCTTGCGGGCCAGCGGCGCCAGTTCGGCCAGGGGCAGGTCGGCCCACTGGCCGGTGAACAGCGTGATCGGGCGTGCCATGGCAATGCCTCCAGCGGGTTCAGAACGGACTGTCGGGGAAGTAGAAGTCCTTCGCGTTGTCCTTGGTGATCAGCACCGACGGGATGATCGTCTTGGCCGGCAGCTTCTCGCCCTTCAGCCGCGCCTCGGCGGTGAGCTTGATCGCGTCGTAGATGAACTTGGGCGAGTACGACACGTTGGCCTGGATGCGCTTGTCGGTGCCGTCCTTGAGCGTCTTGATCATGCCCTTGGCTCCCGCGCCGCCGAACACGATCCTGATGTCGGTGCGCTTGGCCTGGTCGATGGCCTTGAGCACGCCCACGGCCATGTCGTCGTCGGCCGCCCACACCGCGTCGATGTGCTTGAAGCGCGTGAGGAAGTCCTGCATGGTCTTGAACGCGTCGTCGCGGTTCCAGTTGGCGTACTTGGCGTCGAGGAGATGGATGTCGGGATAGGCCTTCATCACGCCGGTGAACGCGTCCATGCGCTCGTTGTCCAGCGTGGTGGCGATGCCGCGCAGCGCGACGATGTCGCCCTTGCCGCCCAGCGCCTTCGCCAGGTACTCGGCCGGCACCTTGCCGAACGCGGTGTTGTCTCCGGCCACGTAGGCGTCCTGGCCGCTCTCGTCGGTGAGTCCGCGGTCCACCACCGTCACGTACACGCCCTTCGAGTGCACCTGCTGCACAGGCTTGGTGAGCGCCGCCGACTCGTGCGGGAAGATCACCAGCGCGTTGATCTTGTTGGCCGTGACCAGATCCTGCAGCTGGTTGGCCTGCTCGCCCGCGTCCTTGGACGTCTTCACCGTCACCTTGAGGTCGGGATACTTCTTTTCCAGCTCCTTCCTGGCCTCGTTGGCCCACCAGACGATGCCGCCGGTGAAGCCGTGGTCGGCCGACGGGATGGCCACGCCGAGGTTGACCTTGTTCTGCGCGAGGGCCGCGAGCGGCGCGCCGAGCGCCAGGCCGGCCGCGGCTAGCGCGAGGACGAGTCTGCGATGGATGGTTTTCATGCGAGTCTCCTGTCGTTGTGGAAGGAAGGGATGCGGCTCGTCGCCGCGAGGAAAACTAGCGCCGGCGCCGCTGCATGAACGCCACCACGATGATCACACCTCCCTGCACCGCCGCGTTGAGGTACACGCTGATGATGCTGGTGAGGTTGAGGATATTACTGATCACGGACAGCAGGATCGCGCCGATGACGGTGCCCACCACGCTGCCCGAGCCGCCCTTGAGCGCCGTGCCGCCGACGATCACCGACGCGATCGCCTCCAGCTCCCACAGCAGCCCGGTGGTGGGCGACGCCGAGCCCAGGCGCGGCACGTACAGCAGCGTGGCCACGCCCACGCAGGCGCCCAGCAGCACGTAGGTGACGAGCTTGGTGAAGTCGACGTCCACCGCGGCGTAGCGCGCCACCTGCTCGTTGGAGCCGACGGCCTGCACGTAGCGCCCGAACGCGGTGCGGTTGAGGATGGCCGCGCCCACCACGGCCACCAGCAGGAACACCCACACCGGCACCGGCACGCCCACCAGCGACGCGTAGTAGACCGGCGCGTAGGCGTCGGCCAGGTCGTTGTCCAGCGTGATGGCGCCGCCGTCCGACAGCCACGTGAGCGTCGCGCGGAAGATTCCCAGCGTGCCCAGCGTCACGATGAAGGGCTCGATGCGGCCGCGCGTGATGAGCAGCCCGTGCGCGAGCCCGAACAGCGCGCCCAGCAGCACGGCGAAGCCCGCCCCGGCCACCACGGCCAGCGCGGGCGGCACGTGGTGCTTGCCGAGCGAGTTCATCAGCAGGATGACGCCGCCGGCGATCAGCGCGGCCATCGAGCCCACCGACAGGTCGATGCCGCCGCTCACGATCACGAAGCACATGCCCACAGCGATGATGCCGATGAACGCCGTGCGCGTGAGCACGTTCATCGCGTTGTCGATCGTGGCGAAGTCGTGGTTCAGCGCGAAGCCGGCGATGCACAGCACGACCAGGCCCACGACGGGCCCGAGCCCGTGCAGGCGTGCCCACGCGTGACGCGCCCGCGCGCCGGCGCCCGCGGAGGCTTCAGTGGATTCCGGTGGCGTGGGCAATCAGGGCCTCCTCGGTGAGTTGATCCGCGGACAGCGTGGCCTGCCGGATGCCGGCGCGCATCACCACGATGCGGTGGCAGATGCCGATCAGCTCCACCAGTTCCGACGAGATGACGACGACGCCCTTGCCGGCGCGCGCGAGCCGCTGGATGAGGAAGTAGATGTCGCGCTTGGCGCCCACGTCGACGCCGCGCGTCGGCTCGTCCAGCACCACCACGCGCGGGTCGGGATGCAGCACCTTGGCGAGCGCGAGCTTCTGCTGGTTGCCGCCCGACAGCGACGACGCCGGGATGTCCAGCGAGCCGGTGCGCAGGCCGAACTCGTCCACCGCGGTCTTCAGCGCCGCGCGCTCCGCCGCCGGATCGAGCCACGGCGCGGCGTAGCGCTTCAGCGCCATCAGCGTCAGGTTCTCCGCCAGCCCGAAGTGCACGTGCAGGCCCTTGCCCTTGCGATCCTCGCTGAGGTAGGTGAGGCCCTGGCGCGCGGCGTCGCGCGGGTTACGGATGCGCAGCGGCCGGCCGTCCAGCTCCAGCACGCCGACGCTGTGCGGACGCAGGCCCAGCAGGCCCTCGAACATCTCCGTGCGCCCGGCGCCGACGAGTCCCGCGAAGCCGAGGATCTCGCCCGGCGCCACGTCGAAGTCCACGTCGCGCGCCCAGCCCGGCACCGTGAGGCCGCGCACGCGCAGCAGCGGCGCGGCCCGCGGCGCCGGGTCCTTGTCGGGATAGAGATCGCTCAGCTCGCGGCCCACCATCAGGTTGGCCATCTGGCGCCGCGTCAGCGCGCTCGTGAGCTCGCGCGCGACGAAGCGGCCGTCGCGCATCACCACCACGTCGTCGGTGATGCGCTCGATCTCGTCGAGCTTGTGCGAGATGTAGACCACGGTCACGCCGTCGGCCTTCAGCTGCGCGATCAACGCGAACAGGCGCTCGGTCTCGCCGGGGGTGAGCGTGGCGGTGGGCTCGTCCATCACCAGCACGCGGGCGGAGCGCTGCAGCGCCTTGGCGATCTCCACCAGCTGCTTCTCGGCCACGATCAGGTCGCGCACCGGCGTGTCGGGCGAGGCATCCAGGCCCACCAGCTTCAGCACGCGCGCCGTCTCGACCCGCATCGCGCGGTCGTCCAGCCACCCGCCGCGCTGCAGCTCGTGGCCCAGGAACACGTTCTGTGCGATCGTAAGGTCTTCCGCGAGCGCGAACTCCTGGTGGATCATCACGATGCCGCGCGCCTCGGCCGAGCGCGGGCCGTCGAAGCGCGCCGGCGTGCCGTCGATCACCACGTGCCCGGACGTCGGCGCCTCGTAGCCCGACAGGATCTTCATCAGCGTGCTCTTGCCCGCGCCGTTCTCGCCCAGCAGGCCCACCACATGCCCCGGCGCGAGATCGAAGCTCACGCCATGCAGAACGCGCACCGGCCCGAAGGCCTTGACGACCTCGTCGAAGGACACGGCCACGGAACTCATGCCGCCACCACCTTGCCGCGCCCGCGCAGCAGCTCCTGCAGCGCCAGCACGCCCGCGCCGATCAGCCCGGCCTGGTCGCCCAGCGGCGTGTAGCCCACCTCGAGATGGCGCGTGGACAGCGCCAGCGAGCGCTGGTACACGCACTGGCGCAGCGACGCGAGGAACAGCGGCCCGATGCGCACGAGGCCGCCGCCGACAAAGACGTGCGACGGGTTGAAGAAGTTGACCACCGAGGCGAGCATCTGGCCGATGGCCATGCCCGCGCCCTGCACGATCTGGTTGGCCGCGGCGTCGCCGGCGCGGCTCGCGTTGCCCACGTCCTCGGGCGTCAGCGTGCCGCTCGCGGCGAGGCGCTCGGCCAGCGCGGGGCTGCGTCCCGCCTGCGCCGACGCGAGCGCCTCGCGCGCGATCGCGGGGCCGCCCGCCATCGTCTCCACACAGCCCACGTTGCCGCAGTGGCAGCGCGGCCCGGCGGGGTCGACGCAGATGTGGCCCACGTCGCCGGCCGAGCCGTTCGCGCCGCGGTAGACCTCGCCGTGGCACACCACGCCGCAGCCGATGCCCGTGCCCACCTTGACCACCAGGAAGTTCGCCAGCTCGCGCTTGAGGCGCCACAGCTCGGCCAGCGCCATCAGGTTGACGTCGTTGTCCACCCACACCGGCGCGGCGTACTCGGCGCCCAGGTCGTCGCGGATCGAGAAACTGTCCCACTGCGGCATCAGCGGCGGCTCCACAAGCTGGCCGGTGGCGAAGTCCACCGGGCCGGGCACGCCCATGCCGATCGCGAGCACGTCGCGCGCCTTGCGCCTGCAACGCAGCAGCACCTCGCGCATCAGCGCCCGGATGCGCGAGAGCACGAGCCCGGGCCCGATGCGCACGTCGATCGCCTCGCCGTGGCGCGCCATCACCTGCAGGTCCAGCGAGAGCACGGCCACCTCGATGCTGGTCGCGCCGAGATCGGCGCACAGCAGCACGCCCAGGCCGGGATGCAGGCACAGCCGCTCGGCGCGCCGTCCGCCGGAGGACTCGCGCTGGCCCGCGCGATCGAGCCAGCCCTGCTCCAGCAGCCCGGCGATCACCGCGTTGACGTGGGTGCGCGAGAACGCGAGCCGCTGCGACAGCGCGTCGCGCGACGGCCCGTGCAGCCAGAACGTGCCCTCGAGCACGCTCAGCTCGTTCGTCGACAGTGCGGCCCAGCGGCTCATCGTCTCTTGTCTCCGTCGCGCGACCTCTGCGGGCCGACTGCGCGAATGTAGGCCGAGCACTTCGGCCTTACAAGAGCCGACTTCAGCCTCTTTCAGGCAGAAGCCTTCAGCGCGCTGCTGGTCGTCGCGTGCCGTCGATGTCCAGGAAGCGCCACCAGCCGCTCACGAACGGGTTGGCCGGCCAGCCCTCCAGCCACGGCTGCGACAGCATCAGCCGCACGCGGTGCAGGTGCGTCTTCATCGGCATCCAGGCGAGCAGCAGCTTCTGCGCCTGCAGGATGGCGGCCGCGCGCCCGGGGCCGTCGGGCAGCTCGTGGATCTGGCGGAACGCCGCGTTGTACTCGGGCAGGTCGAAGCGCGACCAGTTGCCCTCGCCCTTGCTCGGCCCGTAGGCGAGCGCCAGCAGGTCCTCGGGATCGGGCGCATCGGACGAGGCCCCCAGCGTCCACATCTGCAACCGGCCGGCGCGCGACTGCTTCATCTGCTCGGGCCACTGGCGCCGCTCGAACACGATGCGCAGGCCGATGGCGGCCATCTTCTTGCGCCACAGCTCGTTCAGCTGGCGCGCGGCGGTGTCGGGCTGCGTGGCCATGTGCAGCACGAGTGCCGCGCCGCCGGGCGTCTCGCGGTAGCCGTCGCCGTCGATGTCGACGTAGCCGTACAGGTCCAGCAGCGCGCGCGCCCGCACCGGGTCGTAGTCGTTCATGCTGCTGCGCCAGGCCGGGTCGTAGCCGGCCACCAGCGGCGCCACCAGGCCCTGCGCGGGGATGGCCAGCGGCTTGCGCAGCAGGCGGATCTCCTCGGCGTTGTCGTAGCCCAGCGAGATCGCCCGGCGCAGCGCCACGCGCTCGGGCGTGTAGCCGCCCACCATCGGGTCTTCCATGTTGAAGTAGGTGTAGATCACGTCGGGCTGCGGCACCAGGTGCAGCTGCATGCCGCGCCGCGCCAGGTTCGGCGCGAGGCGGCCGCCGGGCGCGGCGGTGGCGGCGAACTCGTAGGGCACCAGCGTCAGGTCGAACGCGCCGCCCAGGTAGGCGAGCCACGAGGGCTGCGGCTCCTCGATGATCGACACCTCCACGCGATCGATCATCGGCTCGCGCCGGCCGTGCAGGCGCGCGGCCAGCGCCTGGCCCTCGGCGTCGTCGGCGGCGGGCTGCTCGTCGTAGAACTCGTCGCGGAAGCGCGGGTTGCGCTCCAGCGCGATGAACGACGACCGGCGCCACTGCGCGAGCCGGTACGGGCCGGTGCCCACCGGGTGCTCGGAGATCGCGTCGCCGTACATCTCGGCCACCTCGCGAGCGATCGCGCCCGCGTAGACCGATTCGGCCAGCCTGAGCGGGAAGCGCGGGCTGGGATGGCCGAAGCGGATGCGCAGCGTGTAGCGATCGACGACGCGCAGGCCTTCCACCGGCGCGTCGTAGTCGAACGGCGCGTCGCGGCTAGCCGCGCGATCGCGCAGCGCCTGCAGGCCCAGGATGTCGTCGTCGCGCAGGTCGGCGTAGGCGACGCTGTGCAGGCGCGGATCGAAGTGGCGCCTGAGCGTGTAGGCGTAGTCTTCCGCGGTGAGCTCGCGCGCCCGTCCATGGAAGGCCGGGTCGTCGGCGAAGAAGATGCCGGGGCGGATCTTCAGCGTGAGCTCGCGGAAGTCGGCCGACATCTCCGGCAGCGCCGCCGCGGTGGCCGCGCGCAGCCTGGCCGGGCGCGCGAGCAGGTCGTAGCGCAGCGGCGGCTCGATGATGTTGTCGATGATCTCGCGCGAGTAGGCGTCGGGCACCTGAGCCGGATCGAACCCCGTCTCGGCCACCTCCATCGAGTAGCGCAGCACCTTCTGCGGGGGCCCCGGCGTCTCCTGCGCGCGCGCCAGCGGCGCCGCGACGCAGGCCGCGAACGCGACGAGCGGCCAGCAACGACGGATCGACGATCGCATGGAATCGCATCTTAAACTCGCGGCTTCCACGGCTAGCCCCACCCCGATGCTCGCCTACCTGCTTCGCCGCCTCTGGCAGATGATCCCCACGCTGGTCGGCGTGGTGCTGCTCATCTTCTTCCTGTTCCGCAGGTTCGGCGTCGACCCGGCGCAGACGCTGGCCGGCCTCGACGCCAGCCCGCGCGAGATCGCCGAGATCCGCCAGCAGCTGGGCCTGAACGAGCCGTGGTGGGTGCAGCTGGGGCTGTTCGTCAAGGGCATCGTCACCTTCGACTGGGGCCGCAGCTGGGCCACCAACGAGACCATCGCGCACCTGCTGGCCACCCGCGTGCCGGCAACGCTCACGGTGGCGCTGCCCATCCTCGTGCTGGACACGCTGATCGCGATCCCGATCGCGCTGGGCGTGGCCTGCGTGCGGGGCTCGCTCACCGACCGCGCGATCATGGTGGGCACCACGGTGGCGCTGTCGATCTCGTTCCTGGTCTACGTGATCGTGGGCCAGGTCGTGTTCGGCTTCGAGCTCGGATGGTTCCCGGTGCAGGGCTGGAGCGACAGCACCTGGACCAACCTCGCCGTCTACGCGCCGCTGCCGGTGCTGCTGGCGGTGATGGTCGGCCTGTCGCCGCAGACCCGGCTGTACCGCAGCTTCTTCCTCGACGAGCTGGGCCACGACTACGTGCGCACCGCGCGTGCCAAGGGTCTCACCGAGCCGGCGATCCTGTTCCGCCACGTGCTGCGCAACGCGCTGATCCCGATCCTCACCAACGTGGGGCTGACGCTGCCGGGCCTGCTGATCGGCTCGTTCCTGATCGAGGTGTACTTCTCCATTCCCGGCATCGGCCGCGAGGTGCTGCTGGCCGTCAACCGCAACGACTATCCCGTCATCCAGGCAGTGACGATCTGCACGGCGCTGCTGACCATGCTGGCCAATCTCGTGATCGACGTGTCGTATCGCGCCGTCGATCCGCGGGTGGTGATGCGATGAGCGCCGCCCGGCCGCCCGAAGGCGCTCGCACCGCAGCACGCGGTGCGGAGGCTTCCCATGACTGACATTCCCGAGTTCGCGTCGACGTCGCTGGCCTCGGCCTTTCCCGAAGCGCCGGCCGGCCGGCGCGCCGACGGCGTCTGGCGCGCGGCCTGGCGGCGCTTCAGGCGCGATCGCACGGGCATGTGGGCCATGACCGTGGTGCTCGCCTACGCGCTGCTGCTCGCGTGCACAGGCAGCGGCCTCCTGGCGCGCCACTGGCAGGACGAGGTGGCCGTGCCCGATGCGCCGCCGGCCTTCCTCGGCGCGGCGGCGGGCGACACGGGCATCGCGCCACAGGCGAGCGTCGCCGCATCGGCGGCGGGCCCCGACATCTCGGACGTCGATCCGCTCGCGCCCCGCTACAAGGAATGGGACGAGCGCGCGGCGCGCGACCACGCGCAGGCGAAGCCGCTGGCCACGACGCTGCCGGTCGGCGGCGACCGGCTGGGACGCGACGTGCTCGCGAAGACGCTCAAGGGCACGCAGATCTCGGTGTCGGTGGGCGTGCTCGCGGCCGTCGTCGCCACGCTGATCGGCGCGTCGCTGGGCGCGATCGCCGGCTTCTTCGGCGGCCGCGTGGGCGACCTCGTCGAGTGGCTCTACAACGTGCTCACCGCGGTGCCCGAGATCCTGCTGTTCTTCGCGTTCGCCGCGGTGTTCGGGCGCGGCATCTCCACGCTGGTGCTGATCATGGGCCTGACCGGGTGGACCAGCCAGTACCGCCAGGTGCGCGCCGAGTTCATCAAGCACGCGCGGCGCGACTACGTGCGCGCCGCCGAGGCGATCGGCGCGAGCGCCGGCGCGCGCATGTTCCGCCACATCCTGCCCAACGTGAGCCACGTGATCCTGGTGCGCATGTCGCTGCTGGTGGTGAGCTTCGTGAAGGCGGAGGTGATCCTGTCGTACCTGTCGCTGGGCGTGGCCACCGACCAGGTGAGCTGGGGCACGATGCTGGCCGAGTCGCAGAGCGAGCTGGCCCTGGGCCACTGGTGGCAGCTGGCCGCCGCCACCGTCGCGATGGCGGTGTTCGTGACCGCGTTCTCGCTGATGGCCGACGCGTGGCGCGACGCGCTCGATCCGAAACTGCGGGGCGAGATGTGACGACCCCCTCGCTCCTCCCGTCGCGGCCCCCCGAGGGGGAACTCGGTTTGGCTCGGGTGGTGACCCTCGCTTCCCGAGGAGTCGCGCGATGGTGAATGCTCCGCTCCTCAAGGTGGAAGACCTGCACGTCGCGTTCCGCCTGCTGGACGCGCGCGGCCGCTCGCACCGCGTGGAGGCCGTGGGCCGCGGCGACCGGGGCGTCAGCTTCGAGGTGCCGGCCAACACCACGGTGGCCCTCGTCGGCGAATCGGGCTCGGGCAAGAGCGTCAGCGCGATGGCGCTGGTGCAGCTGCTGCCGCGCAACGCCGAGTACTCGGGCCGCGTGCTGTGGGACGGCCACGACCTCCTCAGCGCGCCGCGCGCGCACATGCAGCGCCTGCGTGGGCGGGAGATCGCCTGCGTGTTCCAGGATCCGGTGTCGTCGCTGAACCCGGTGCTCACCGTCGGCCAGCAGATCGCCGAGCCGCTGCGCAAGCACCTGGACATGACCCGCGCGGCGGCGCGCCGGCGCGCCGCGGACCTGCTGGCGGAGGTGGGCATCGCCGAGCCCGCGCGCCGGCTCGACGCGTATCCGCACCAACTCTCCGGCGGACAGCAGCAGCGCGTGATGATCGCGATGGCGCTCGCCTGCGAGCCGCAGCTGCTGATCGCCGACGAGCCCACCACCGCGCTGGACGTCACCATCCAGCGCCAGATCCTGGATCTGCTCGCGCGCCTGCAGCGCCAGCGCGGGCTCTCGATGCTCTACATCAGCCACGACCTGGGCGCGGTGGGCGAGATCGCGCAGCAGATCGTGGTGATGCGCCAGGGCACGGTCCGCGAGCGCGGCTCCGTGCGCGAGCTGTTCGAGCATCCCAAGGACGCGTACACGAAGGCGCTGCTGGCCTGCCGGCCGCGCCTGGACGAACGCCCGCGCCGGCTCACCGTGATCGACGACGTGCTGTCGGAGCCCGCGCTGGACCCGGCGGCGCCGGTGCGCAACGTCGATCTCGACCTGTCGCCGCGCCGCGCCGACGACGACGATCCCGTGGTGCTGCAGGTGGACGGCCTGGGCAAGAGCTTCTGGCTGCGCAGCGGCCTCGCGAAGCGCATCGAGTTCAAGGCCGTGCAGGATGTGCGCTTCACGCTGCGGCGCGGCCACACGCTGGGCGTGGTGGGCGAGTCGGGCTCCGGCAAGACCACGATGGGGCTGACCCTGCTGCGCCTGAACGACGGCGCCAGCGGGCCGCTCGCCGGCCGCGTGCTGCTCCACGGCCACGACCTGCTCGCGCTGGCGCCGGCCGACCGGCTCGCGATGCGACGCCGCATCCAGTTCGTGTTCCAGAACCCGTACGAATCGCTGAACCCGCGCTTCACGATCGGCCAGACGCTGGTGGAGCCGATGACGATCCACGGCATCGGCATCGACATGCCCGAGCGCGAACGCCGGGCCCGCGAGTGGCTGCAGAGAGTCGGCCTCGACGGCGACGCGATGCACAAGTACCCGCACGAGTTCTCGGGCGGCCAGCGCCAGCGCATCGCCATCGCGCGCAGCCTCACGCTGTCGCCCGACGTGCTCGTGCTGGACGAGGCGGTGGGCGCGCTGGACGTGTCGGTGCAGGCCCAGGTGCTCAACCTGCTGAAGGACCTGCAGGACGAGCTGGGGCTCGCCTACATCTTCATCAGCCACGACCTGGCCGTGGTGCGCTTCATGGCCGACGACGTGATGGTGATGAAGGACGGCCGCGTGGTGGAGCACCGGCGCACCGAGGCGCTGCTGGCGCATCCGCAGGCGGAGTACACGCGGCGCCTGATCGGCGCGGTGGCGCGCCGACCGGGCGCCGCTGCTACAGCGACGACACGGTGAACGTCCAGCTGGTCAGGTTCAGCGCCTGGCCGCCGCTGATGGAAGCCTGCAACGTCACCCGGTAGGTGCCGGCAGCGAGCGGACTCGTGGGCACCAGCACCGCGAAGTCGGAGTCCGCGAGCTCCGTGTCGCCGTTGAGGCCGCTGCCCGCGATGGCCGGATCGGCCACGATCACGGCCGGCACCGCCGCGCCGTCGGTCGTGGCGATGGAGAACTGCGTGATCGTGACCGTGCCGCCCGCCACCAGGTCCTGGTTGCGGAAGCCCACGAGCACGGGCGTACCGGCGTCGGCGCCAGGCAGCAGCGTCTTCGAGACCCGCGGGCTCTCGGCCGAGACGTGGAACGTCCCGTGCGCCACGGTGCTGCCGCCGTACGGATAAGCCACCACCGCCCCGGACGGCGGGATCTGCCTCGAGGCGCCGCCGGCCAGCGGCGAGGCCATGTCGATCGTGCACATGCCAACCGCGCTGCCCGTGCCGAACGCGATGCCGACGTCGGTGACCCGGCTGAGCATGGAGGCCGCGTGGTAGACCGTGTCGAGCAGGTCGCCCACGCAGTCGCTGGTGGCCGACGTCGAGCCGATGTCGCCGATCACCTCGGTGGCGTAGACGTAGTTGTAGCCCTGGTCCTTCATGCGCAGGAACGGGTTCGTGTCGGTGAATCCCGGCAGGCCGGCGGTCTCGAGGTGCACGGAGGCGGCGCTGTCGAAGCCGTTCTGGGTGAGGTAGCTCGCGTGGTCGGACGCCGAGGCGTCGAGCGCCGCCGATTCCGCGAGCAGGCCGGCGCCGGCGCCCAGGCGCACGGCGTTGAGCTGGTTGAACGCGTTGACCCGGCGCGAGTCGGCATAGGTGGCCGGGTTGACGCCGGCAATCAGGGTGCCGTTGGTGCCGACTGCGGGGCCGGGGGCCGGCACGGGCGCCGGCGAGGACGAGTCGCCGCCGCCGCCGCCGCACGCGGTCAGGGCCGTGGCGGCGGTCAGGGCGAAAAGAGCTTTGAGAAGATGCATTCGGGAGATCGGTGCCGCGAAACGGGCGGCTCAACCCCGCATTCTGTCCGCTGTCGCGCGACGGCCGCGGGCATTTACCGAAGGTTTCCTGTCTAGCATCGCGGCGTGGCATGCTCCCGCTGTCCTGTGCACGGAACTGTTCTCCACGGTCGAGGTCAATCGGAGCCCGTGCGCAACCAAGAGGAGATGACGATGAAACGCTGGCTGTCCAGGAACAAGGGCTTCATCGTGTTCCTGCTTTGCTTCGGCGTGTTCCGCACCGCCGTCGCCGACTGGAACCCGATCCCGTCCGGCTCGATGCGGCCCACGCTGCTCGAGGGCGACGTCGTGTTCGTCAACCGGCTCGCGTACAACATCAAGGTGCCGCTCACCGACATCGTCGTCGCCCCGCTGGGCGACCCGAAGCGCGGCGACATCGTCACCTTCTCGTCGCCGCGCGACGGCACCCGCCTGATCAAGCGCATCGTGGGCGTGCCCGGCGACCGCATCGAGATGCACGGCGACATCCTCATGGTCAACGGCGCCGTCGCCCGCTACGACGACACCTGGAGCGCGCCTGATCCGGTGGCGCCGGGCCGCACGCTCCAATCGATGCACGCCATCGAGCACCTGGCCGGCAGCGACCGCGCGGTGCAGTTCCTGCCCACGGTGCGCGCGCGCCGCGACATGGCGCCGCTGACGGTGCCGCCCGGCCGCTACTTCATGCTGGGCGACAACCGCGACAACAGCGAGGACTCGCGCTACATCGGCCTGGTGCCGCGCGCACTGCTCATCGGCAAGGCCAACCGCATCGTGCTGTCGGCCGACATCCTCGACCACTGGCATCCGCGTCTGGATCGCGTCGGCAAGTCCCTGGATTGACCCCCGGCCTGCCTCACGTCCTCGTCGTCGCCCTCGGCACCGCCGGCGACACCTACCCGTTCCTGCGCATCGCCCGCGACCTCATCGCGCGCGGCCATCGCGTGACGATGCTGGGCATCGAGGTCCATGCCGCCGCCGCGGCCGATGCCGGCGTGCCGTTCGAGGCGCTGGGCACCGCGGCGGACTACCGCGCCACGCTGGAGCACCCGGACGTGTGGCATCCGCGCAAGGGCTTCGGCGTGCTGTGGGCCAGCATGCGCGGCAGCGAGGACCTGCTGCCGGACTACGTGGCCGCGCTGCCCGCCGACGAGCCGCTGGCGATGCTGGCCCATCCGCTGGCGCTGATCGGCGCGGCGCTCGCCCGCGCCCGCCGTCCGGGCCTGCGCATCGTGGCGGCGTGGCTCGCCCCGGCCAACCTGCGCAGCGTGCACGACCCGCTCACCATCGGGCCGCTGCGCATCCCGCGCTGGATGCCGCTCGCCTGGCGCCGCTGGCTTTGGCGGCGTGTGGACGCCAGCCTGGTCGATCCCGTGGCCATGCCCGACATCGCCGCCGTCCACGCACGCTACGGCCTGCCGCCGGCGCGCCACTTCATCGATACGCTGCAGGGCGTGGCCGACGCCCACCTGACGCTGTTCCCGGCCTGGTTCGGGGCGACGCCGCCCGACTGGCCGCGGCCGCTCACCGAAGGCGCGTTCGCCCTGTACGACCCGCACCCCGAGTCCGCGCTGCCCGCCGAGCTGGAGGCCTTCCTGCGCGACGGCGACGCCCCGGTGGTCTTCACGCCCGGCAGCGGCAACCGCCAGGCGAGCCGCTGGCTGGCGCGCTCGCTGGAGGCCGCCCGGCGGCTCGGCCGGCGTGCCGTGCTGCTGACGCCGCATCGCGGCCAGGTGCCCGATAGTCTGCCGCCGGGCGTGCTGTGGCTGCCCTACGTGCCGCTGCGCGCGCTGCTGCCGCGGGTGGCCGCGCTGGTGCACCACGGCGGCGTCGGCACCACGGCCGAGGGCCTGCGCGCGGGCGTGCCGCAGGTGATCGTGCCCCTGGCCTACGACCAGTTCGACAACGCGGCGCGCGTGGCGGCGCTGTCGGCCGGCTGCGGCCTCGCGGGCGGCGCCGCGGGCGCGCGGCCGCGCGCGCTCGCGCGAGCGTTGGCGCGGCTGCTGACGTCGCCCGAGGTGCGCGCCGGCTGCGCCCGCGCGGCCCGGCTCGCTGCCGCGGACGAGACGCGGGACCTGGCTGGACAAGTCGAAATCCAGCTCGGCCTTGCCGCGTATTAACGCGAAATTAACGCCAGAAGCCGCACGAACGGCAATTGTTTGGAAAAAGAGGGCTTGCCGACCGGATCGCCTTCGCTTGATCGCGTCGAGAATCCACCGATAAGGATTCCGATGCCCGTCGAAAAGCTTTGCCGGAGCGGCCCGCGCCGTTCCCCGCCCCTGGCCTTCCACGCCGCGCTGCGCCGCGCGTCGGGCGGCGCCATGGTCGCGGCGATGCTGGCCGTGCTTGCGCCGGGCGCGAGCGCCATCGTGCCGGCCGAGTCGGCCGGCGGCCAGGCGCCGAGCGCGCTACCGGTGGCGGCGCCGTCGTTCAAGCCCGGCGACGAGCTCGCGCGCCTGCAGTACGAGGGCCGCGCCCAGCCCGACGTCGCCACGGTAGAGCTGCTGCGCTACGCCGACACGCTGCACGAGGACGATCCCCGCTGGCTCGAGACCATGCTCGAGGTCGGCTCCGAATACGTCGGCCTCAACAAGGGCGACCAGGTCGAGCAGCTCGCGGCGCGCATCGAGGCGCTGTCCGACCGCGTGCCGCTGGCGCGTCCGGCGGCGATGCTGCTGCGCGGCCAGTGGATGCAGACGCACGGCGAGGTGAGCAAGGCCGAGCGCCAGATCATCGAGGCCTCGGCGCTGCTGCCGGCCAATCCGCCCGACACCCTGCGCCTGCGGCTGCTGATGAGCTCGGCCTACGTGAAGAACCGCGGCGGCCACTACGACGAGGCGATGCTGCGCTACAACCAGGCGCTCAAGCTGGTGGACGAGACGGGCCCCACCTGGCGCCGCATCGATCTGCGCACGCTGATCGCCAACGTGCTGCAGGACGCCGGCCAGACCGACAAGTCCGCCGAGATCGCCCGCGAGCAGATGCGCCTGGCCACGGAGTCGTCCGACGAATACGGCATCTCCGCGGCCTACACCACGCGCGCGATCCAGCTCAACCACGGCGCCGACCAGGCCACCGTGCTCGCCTGCTGGCGCGCCGCGCTGGAGCACGCGCGCCTCGGCGGCAACCGGCACCAGATCGCCATCGGCATGGCCAACATCGCCGACTACTACCTGCAGCACGGCGAGTTCCAGACCGCCTACGACCTGGCGGACAAGGCGCTGCCGGTGGCGCTGCAGGCGGGCGATCTTTCGGCGCAGAGCGTGGCGCTGGGCAACAAGGGCCTGGCGCTGATCGCGATGAAGCGCAAGGACGAGGGCCTGCCGCTGATGCGCCAGTCGGCCAGCCTCGACGAGCGCTCGGCCACCGCCACCGACATCTCCGACTCGCAGTTCGAGCTTGGCACCTACCTCGAGCGCGCCGGCTACCTCGACGACGCGCTCGTGGCCTACCACCAGTACCGCCAGATGCGCGACGAGCTGAACCAGCAGGATCGGCAGCGCGCCCTCATCGAGCTGCAGGAAGGCTTCGCCAACGAGACGCGCCAGCACGAGCTGGACATGCTCTCGCGCGAGGGCCGGCTCAAGGACGAGGAGATCGTGCACCACGACCTGCAGATCAAGCAGTGGACGGCCGCCGGCGTCGCCAGCCTGCTGCTGCTGGCGCTGCTGGGCGTGCTGGCGCGCCGGCTGCGCATGCGCAACCAGCTGCTGTCGGTGAGCAACGAGCAGTTGCGCATCCAGGCCGAGATCGATCCGCTTACCGGCCTGTCGAACCGCCACCGCCTGCAGGCCGCGATGGCCCAGCGTCCGGGACGGGCGCTCGAGGGCACGCTGTACCTGCTCGACGTGGACCACTTCAAGCAGATCAACGACCAGTGCGGCCACGCCGGCGGTGACACCGTGCTGGTGGAGATCGCGCGCCGGCTGCGCCACACGCTGCGCGACGCCGACCTGATCGTGCGCTGGGGCGGCGAGGAGTTCCTGATCCTGGTGCGCCCGCTGCCGCCCGCCGAGGCCGAGGCGCTCGCGCAGCGCCTGCTGTGCTCGCTCGCCGACACGCCGGTGATGCACGAGGGCCGGCCCGTGGCCGTGACCGGGTCGATCGGCTTCGGGCTGTTCCCGATGCGCACGTCCGCGCCGCCGGAACTGCCGATCCACTGGGAACGCGCGATCTCGCTGGTCGACACGGCGATGTACATGGCCAAGGCGCGCGGCCGCAACGGCGCCTGCCGCATCGCGCGCATCGACGCGGCCACCGACGCCGAGCTCGAGCAGGTCATCGAGCACGTCGAGCAGTCCGAGCGCGACGGCCGCGTCGAGCTGCGCTTCCAGCATGGGCCCACCCCGCACGGCGTGATCACGCCCGCGCCGCGCCCGTTCGAGGGCCCACGCGCGCCGGCGCGCGGCGCGGAGGTGTCGTGATGCGCGCGCTCCGCCTCGCCCTGGTGCTGGCCGCCGGCCTCGCGTTCGCGAGCGCGCGGGCGGCCCCGGGCGACCTGCTCGACCTGATGGACAAACTCGTGCGCCAGGGCGACGAGACGCCGGAGGCCGCGCTCGACTCGATCAGCGAACTCGCCGTCCAGGACGCGGCGGCCGAGCCGCGCCTGCGCCGCGCGGCCATCACCGGCATCGGCATCATCGAGGCCCGCAACGGCCAGAACGCCGAGGCGCTGGCGCAGGTCGACGCGCTGATGGCCATGGGCCAGCCGGTCGATCCGCTGGCCGCGGGCGACGCCCACCTGGTGCGCGCCGAGATCGAGGTCAACGGCGGCCACAACCAGGCGTCCTACGAGCAGGCGCGCGCCGCGCTGGCCGCGCTCGACACGCTGTGCGCGCCAGGCCCCCGGCACCGCACCGACTGCGACTACCGCGAATGGTGGCGCGCGCTCGACATGGCGCAGCGCGGCGCGGCCGACCAGGGCAACACGGTCGTCGCCGCGGGCTACGCGCGGACCATGATCGAGGTGGCGCGCGGCGCCGGCGACCACCCGCGCGAGGCCATCTCGCTGGGCTTCGCCGCGCTGCAGGCCGACGCCAACGCCGATCCGATGGGCGCCAACCGGCTCATCGCGCAGGCGCAGCACATCGCCCGCGCCGACGGCAGCCCGTGGGTGCTGGTGCGCGTCGCCATGCTCGACGGCCTGCTGCACTTCAAGCGCCAGCAGCCCGAGGCCGTGCAGCGCGACTACGAGGCGGCGCTGGTGATCGCCAACGCCGCCGGCCTGAAGCGCCAGGCGATGCTGCTGCGCGCCAACCTGAGCGACGCCTACATCCGCGAGGGCCGGCCCGCCGACGCGCTGGCCGCCATCGGCCTCGCGCTGCCCGTGGCCAGGCAGCACCGCGACTTCCGCACCGAGCGCCTGCTGCTGCACAACGCCACGCTGGCCAAGCTGGCGCAGGGCCGCGTGGCCGAGGCGAAGGCGGAGATGGCGCAGGTGCTGGAACTCTGGCAGAAGAACACCGGCCCCGGCCAGCGCCAGACCGCGCTGCGCGAGTTCGGCGACGCGCTGGCCAAGGCCGGCGACACCGCGGGCGCAATCGACCTGTTCCACAAGGAAGAGGCGCTGTCCAGGGAGATCCGCGCGGCCAACGAGGCGGCGGCCGAGGCGGAGCTGCGCGCACGCTACGACCAGGACTCGCAGAAACGCCGCATCGAGCTGCTGGGACGCGACAACCAGCTGAAGTCGGCCGAGCTGGCCAACCAGGGGCTCACGCGGCGGCTGTGGGTATTCGCCGGCGCCGCGATGGTGCTGCTGGGCGTGCTGGCCGCGCTGATGTACCTGCGCATGCGCGAGCTCAATCGCACCCTCGTCAAGCACGAGGCCCTGCTGCGCGCCCACAGCGAACGCGACGCGCTCACCGGGCTGGCCAACCGCCGCCAGTTCCGCGAGGTGATGCGCGTGCGCGGCGCCGAGCGGGCCTTCCGCGGCGCGCTGCTGATGGTGGACGTCGACCACTTCAAGCGGGTCAACGACCACTACGGCCACGCCGCGGGCGACCGCGTGCTGGTGGAGGTGGGGCGCCGGCTCGGCGCGGCCATGCGCGGTGACGACCTGGTGGCGCGCTGGGGTGGCGAGGAGTTCCTCGTGTTCGCGCCCGACATCGAGGGCGCCGAGCTGGACCACCTGGCCGAGCGCGTGCGCGTGGCGATGAACCAGACGCCGGTGGTGCTGGACAACGGCACCGCCGTCGAGACCACCGTGTCCATCGGCTACGCGGCCTTCCCGCTGCCCGCCAGCCACGTGCCGGTCACCTGGGAGCAGGCGGTCAACCTGGCCGACCTGTCGCTCTACACCGCCAAGAACCAGGGCCGCAACTGCGCCGTGGGCATCGTCCGCACCACCGCCGCCACCAGCGAGGCGCTGCGCGAGGTGGAGGCCGATATCGCACAGGCGCGCCACGACGGCCGCGTCACGCTGAAGGTGAGCCCCGAGCCGGACCGGATCGCCGCCTCGTCCGCCTGAGCGCGCGCCGCGCGCCGGTGTTGGCGGGGATAATCGCGGCCTCATGCCATCCCATGCCGATCTTCCTTCCCGTTGCGACGTCCTCGTCGTGGGTGCCGGCCCGTCCGGCGCGGCCTGCGCCCAGCTCCTGGCCCGCGCCGGCGTGGACGTGGTGCTGGTCGACCAGCACGATTTCCCGCGCGACAAGATCTGCGGCGACGGACTGATCCCCGACGCCCACCACGCGCTGGAGCGCCTGGGCGTGTACGCCGAGGTGATGGCCGCGGCGCGCCAGATGCCGGCACTCGGCTGCATCGGCCCGCGCGGTGGCCGCGTCGACGTGCCGGGCCGCGTGGCCATGCTGCCGCGCTTCGAGCTGGACGACATCGTCTGCCGCGCCGCCGTGCGCGCCGGCGCGAGGCTGCACACGCCCTGGCGCTTCGACGCGCCGCTGGTGGAAGGCGGGCAGGTGGTGGGCGCGCTGCTCAGGCAGGGCGACCAGGCCCGCGAGCTGCGCGCGCGCTGGGTGGTGCTGGCCACCGGCGCCCTGCCGCAGCCGCTGCTGGCGGCGGGCATGTGCACACGCCGCGCGCCCAGTGGCATCGGGCTGCGCGCCTACGTGAAGAACGACGCGATGGTGGACCGCATCCGCACGCTGGAGGTGGTCTGGGACAAGCGCACCGCGCCCGGCTACGGCTGGATCTTCCCGGCCCCGGGCGGCCGCTTCAACATCGGCGTGGGCATCGGCAACACCGAGGCCGGCAGCGACGCCACCACGGCCAAGATGAAGGACGTCAACCTGCGCCGGGTGTTCGACAGCTTCTGCGAGTTCCACGAGCCCGCACGCGAGCTGATGCGCACCGGCACGCTGGAGGGTGGCATCAAGGGCGCGCCGCTGCGCTTCTCGCTCACGGGCGCGCGCCACGCGCGACCGGGCCTGCTGGTCACGGGCGAGGCCGCCGGCAGCACCTACGCGTTCACCGGCGAGGGCATCGGCAAGGCACTCGAGACGGGCATGCTCGCCGCCGAGGCGCTGCTGGCCGCGCCGGACGGCGTGCCCCCGGGCGACTCGCCGGCCGTGCCCGCGCGCTACGCCGCGAGCCTGGCCGCGCTGAAGCCGCGCTTCGACCTGTACGAGCGCGCCAACCAGATCAACGCGCACCCGTGGCTGGCCGACCTGGTGATCTGGCGCGCCCGCCACAGCCCGCGCCTGCTGCGCAAGATGTCGGGCGTGCTGGAGGAGACCAGCAACCCCGGCAACCTGATCAGCGCGAGGGGGCTGCTGAAGGTGTTCTTCCCCGGCGCGTGACCCGTGTCCTGCCCCCCGATCCCGCGCGTTTCACGTGTGCGTACTCGTGCGACAAGATACTTCTGACACAGATCGAGCAAGCACAGGCCCCATCCGCATGACGTCGCGCGTATGCTTGAGGCATGTGTCAACTGCTCGGCATGAACGCCAACACGCCGACCGACGCGATGTTCAGCTTCACCGGGCTGGCCACGCGGGCGGACGAGCACAAGGACGGATTCGGCATCGCCTTCTTCGAGGATCGCGGCTTGCGGCTCTTCGTCGACCAGCACAGCGCCCGCCAGTCGCCGGTGGCCGAACTGGTCAAGGGCTACCCGATCCGCAGCGACAACATCATCGCGCATATCCGCAAGGCCACCCAGGGCCGCGTCGCGCTCGAGAACTCGCACCCGTTCATGCGCGAACTGTGGGGACGCTACTGGGTGTTCGCGCACAACGGCGACCTGAAGGACTTCCGGCCGCGCCTGCACGGCAACTTCCGCCCGGTGGGCGACACCGACAGCGAGCACGCGTTCTGCTGGCTGATGCAGGAGCTGTCCAAGGCGCATGCCGGCCTGCCCGCGATCGAGGAGCTCAGCAACACCCTGTCCGAGCTGATGCCGCGCCTGCACCGCCACGGCACGTTCAACATGCTGCTGTCCAACGGCCAGGCCCTGTGGGCGCACTGCTCCACGCACCTGCACTACGTCGTGCGCGAGCATCCGTTCGGCGCGCCGGTGCTGGCCGACAAGGACATGATGGTCGACTTCGCGCCGCACACGGGGCCGTCCGACCGCGTGGCCATCGTCGCCACCGAGCCGCTCACGCGCAACGAGCCGTGGGAGGCGATGGAGGCGGGGCAGCTGATGACGTTCACCGCGGGCGCCGTCGCCACGCGGCAGTGCGCGGAGCTGCAGCGCTAGCGGGCCTGCATTCGCGGCCTCATGCGCGAGCCGCGTTTGCCCGCGGCGCCGCTCCAAGCAGGAACGTCTCGACCGCACGACGAACCATTTGCCGGATGGCGTCCAGCGCCATGGGCTGCGGATCCATCTGGTACAGCCGGTTCGAGGTCTCCGACGTCACCAGCGCGCTGAAATGCGCCGCCAGGACCTTCGGATCGGCGCGGCGCAGCTCGCCTCGCTCGATCGCGCGTTCGAACAGCGCCGCGAGCGCCTCGCCCAATTGCGCCGGCCCGGATTCGTCGAACAGCTGGCCGACGACCGAGTGCCCCGCCTCGGCAACGACCATGCGGTAGACGGCCAGGGCGCTCGCGTCGTTGGTCAGCACGACCATCATCCGCTCGCCGAACCGGACCAGCAGCTCTTCCAGGCTCAATTGGCCTGCGGCTTCGCCCGAGATCGTCGCGATGGCGTCGGCCAGATGCAGGGTCGCCACCGCCTTGACCACGGCCACGAAGAGCGCCTCCTTGGACGCGAAGTAGCCGTAGAGCGTCGCCTTCGAGCCGCCCAGCCGGCGCGCCAGCTCGTTCATCGATGCGCGCTCGTAGCCCTTCTCCTTGAACAGCTCGACAGCCGCCTCGAGGATGGCATTGCGGCGCGTCTCCGTGCGGACCTTCATCGTTCCCCCTCAAAAACAGACCCGATCGTACATTTTTCTTGACGCGGGTTTTCCCCCGGCCTAATAATGAACCGTACCGCACGGTTCATTTTTGATCGTGCCGACGTCAACGCACCGGGGAACGCCCATGACCAATCTGCCGAAGTCGCTTCGAATCGCCACCCTTGCCGCATGCGCCGCTCTCACGGCCTGCGCCAGCACCCAGCCCGTCCCTTACGCGGGCATCGCCTCATCGAGCCAGATGCGGGCCAGCGCGCGCGACGCGTCGGGGCACATCCCGTACGAATACAAGTCGGCCGCCGACCTGCGCACGTACTCGAAATTCAGCGTCGACCCCGTCGTCGTCTACGCCGGTGCGGACAACCAGTTCGAAGACATCTCCGAGCAGGACAAGAACGAGTTGGCCAAGTACATGCAGGCGACGTTCACCGACAAGCTGGCGGCGGCGGCGAAGCGCACGGCCGACCCTCGCGCGCAGGCGCTGCGGATCAAGCTGACGCTGACTGGCGCGAAGGAGAACACGCCCGTCCTGAGCACGCTGTCGCGCTTCGACCTGCTCGGCGGCCCCTACAACGTCGTGCAGGCCGTGCGCGGCAAGGAGGGCGCGTTGACCGGCTCCGTGAGCTTCGCCGTCGAGATCTATTCGGCATCGACGAACGAGCTGCTGGCGGCCTACGTGTCGAAGGAATACCCCAACGCGTGGAACCTCGGCGCCAGCATCGGCGCGATGAGCGCGTCAAAGACCGGCATCGACAAGGGTGCCGACGAACTCGTCGCATACCTCGCCAGGCATTGAGTCCGGCGCGCCACGCATAACGACATTCCACCCCATCCAAAGGTACCCCACCCATGAACGTCCTCCTCAAGCTCGGAATCCTGTCGACTACCGTCCTTGCACTGGCCGCGTGCGGCGGCAACGACGTCGCCCAGGCCCTGAACCTCGGCGCGCCACAGGCCCGATTCGTGAACGCCGTGCCGAACTCGCCGACCCTGGCGCTCTATCGCAAGGGCGAGGTGCAGAGCGACGCCGGGACCCAGGGCTACGAAGGCGCGTCCAAGTATTTCGACACGGTCAACGTCACGTCGACCTGGGACGTCCGCGACGCCGCCGCCGGCACCGAACTCGGCACGACGTCGATGCGCGTCGCGAACGAGACGCGCTACACGATCGTCGCCCTGCCCGGCCCCGGCACGATGTACAACCTGCTGCAGATCTCCGACCCGTACAGCAACGCGGTGACCTCGAACGCCCGCGTGCGCGTCGTCAAGGGCGACGCCGTCGAAGGCACGATGGACGTCTACATCACCGCGCCCGGTGCCGACATCTCCGGCGCCACGCCCACGATGGCCGCCGTCACCAGCCAGACACCCAGCCCCGCGAGCGGCGCCGACTCCTACAGCCTGGCCGGCGGCATCTACCAGGTGCGGCTGACATCGGCGGGCACGAAGACGGTCTTCTTCTCGGGTGCGCTCAACGTGGGCGATCACGACGACCTGCTGCTCGTGACGCTGCCCACGTCGAACGGCCTCGGCGTCAAGATCCTCGACATCCCGTCCGCATCCGGGCAGTCCAACCTGGACATCTCGAACAGCCTCTGAGATCGGCGATTCGGCGGCGCCAGCCGTGCGCCGGCCGGAGGCGCCGGTAGATGAGAACCGTTCGCACTATCATGGGAGCCCTCGTTCCAGGACCCCCATGACCTCGTACCGCTGGCTTCTCCCTTCCCTGCCCGCCGGCACCGCCCTGCTTGCGGCGGCGACGCCGGCCCTCGTCCACGCGGCCACCTACAGCACCGCCGACGAGGTGGCCCGCCGCGCATTCAAGTCGGCCACCGCGTTCGCGGACGTGCTCGTGGCGCCGTCGCCCGACGACGCCGCCGCGCTGGCCGCGCCCGGCGGGGCGGCGCACGGCGCGCTGCGCACCATCGAGGCTCGCCAGGGCGACACGGTGCTGGGCCGCGTGATCGTCGACTCGGTCGTAGGCAAGTTCGAGCTGATCGACTACGCGGTGGCGCTCGACCCGGCCGGCAAGGTGCTGGCGGTGGAGATCCTCACGTACCGCGAGGGCCACGGCTCCGAGGTGCGGCTGCCGGCCTGGCGCAACCAGTTCGTCGGCAAGTCGGCGGCCGATCCGGTGCACATCGGCTCGGACATCTCCAACATCAGCGGCGCCACGCTCAGCTGCACCCACGTCACCGACGGCGTGCATCGCCTCGTGGCATGGGCCGCGCGCCACCCGATGGCCGCGAAGTCCCCGGCCTGATGTCCATGAAGGCGGCCGCGCCATGATGCGCCGGCGAGCGCGCCCGCTGCTGGGCACGCTGGTGGAGGTGCGCGCCCAGGACGCCGGCGCCGCCGCGTTCGACGCGGCCGCCGACGCCGCCTTCGACGCCGTCGCCCAGGTGCACGCGCTGATGAGCTTCCACGACGCGGGCAGCGACCTGCGCCGCATCTCGCGGGCCCGGGCGGGCGACCGCCTGGCCGTGCATCCGCACACGGCCGCCGTGCTGACGCGCGCGCAGCGCTGGGCCCGCGCCAGCGACGGCGCGTTCGACGCCGGCTGCGCGTCGCGCGCCGTGGCGCAAGGCTGGCTGCCGGAGCCCGACGGCAGCGCGGCGGCCGGCGCGCTGCCGTTCGAGGAGGCACTCGAGGTGGACGGCCATGACGTGATCGTCCACGCGCCGGTGTGGCTCGATTTCGGCGGCATCGCCAAGGGCTACGCGGTGGACCTCGCGGTGGCCAGGCTGCGTCGCGCCGGCGTGCGCAGCGGCGCCGTCAACGCGGGCGGCGACCTGCGCGTGTTCGGCGCGCTGGAGGAGACCGTGCACGTGCGCTCGCCGTTCGACGCGTCGGCGTTCTGGCCGGTGGCGGCCCTGCGCGACGGCGCGTGCGCGACGAGCGCCAGCGGGCAGGTCGCCGCCCGCGCGCCGTCGACCGGCGACGGACCCGCGCCGCGCTCCGTGACCGTTCTAGCGCCCACCGCCTGCGCCGCGGACGCGCTCACCAAGATCGTCTGGCTGCAGGGAGAGCGCTCGGTTGCGCTGCTGCGTCGCGCGCGCGCCCGCGCGCTCGTCGCTCGCGACGACGGCAGCGTCTGGCAAAGTTAGGCCCCTGTGATCCAAGAACAACTCCACGTCGTCGCCCATGGCCAGGGCCGGCGCGCGCGCCACCTGCTGATCTGGGGCTGCATCGCGCTGCTGGCCACCGGCGTGGCCTGGCTTCTCGGCCACGGCGTGTGGCTGCAGCAGACGCCGTTCGGCCCGCAGCCGCACCCGGTGGTGGCGTGGCTGCTGCGGGCGCACGGCGCGATCGCGTGGTGCACGACGCTCGTCGGCGGCGTGGTCTGGCAGGTGCACGTGCGGCCGGCCTGGCGCGCGGTGCGGCGGCGCCGCGCGCATCGACGCCGCGCCGGCACGCTGCGGTCCGTGCGCCGCGGCCGCGCGCGCACCGTCAGCGGCGTGCTGATGGTGGCCGCGCTGGCGGTGCTCCTGGGCACGGCCATCGGCCTGCAGTACGCGCCGGAGGAGGCGCACGCATGGCTCTCGACGACGCATTGGGTACTGGGCCTCGCACTGGCCATCGCCCTGCTGTGGCACTGGATTGCCCGCCTTCGCCACTGAGCGCGTCCGGCGCAGAATCGGGCATCGCCGACTCGCCTGACGCCATGACCGCACCCGCCCTGCCTACGCCCGATTTCAGCCTCTTCCCGCGCCACTCCGAACTCACGGCGCTCCTGCAGGCCTACGCGGCGGCCCGCCCCGACGTCGTCGAGCTGCGCTCCATCGGCAAGAGCCATGAGGGCCGCGACATCTGGCTGCTGGTGCTCACCCGCAAGTCCACCGGCGCGGACACGACGAAGCCCGCGTTCTGGATCGACGGCAACATCCACGCGGCCGAACTCACGGCCTGCACCGCGGCGCTGTACTACCTGCACCACGTGCTCGCGAACGAGGCCGCCGACACGCGGCTGGCGCACCTGCTGGACACGCGCGTCGTCTACATCGTGCCGCGCCTGAACCCCGACGGCGCCGAGCTGGCGCTGGCCGACACGCCGCGCTTCATCCGCTCGTCCACGCGCGGCTACCCGTTCGACGAGGAGCCGCCCGACGGCATGACGATGGAGGACGTGGACGGCGACGGCCGCGTGCTCTACATGCGCATCCCCGACCCGTACGGCACCTGGCGCAAGCATCCGCAGGAGCCGCGCCTGATGATCGCGCGCGAGCCCGGCGAGATCGGCGGCGAGTACTGGCGCGTCATCCCGGAAGGCACGATCAAGGCCTGGGACGGCGTGCGCGTGACGGTCAACCGCGACCGCGAAGGACTCGACCTGAACCGCAACTTCCCGTCGCTGTGGCGCCAGGAGTTCGAGCAGGTGGGCGCGGGCCCGTATCCCACCAGCGAGCCCGAGGTGCGCGCGATGGTCGACTTCTGCGTCGCGCACCCCAACATCGGCGCGGCCATCAGCTTCCACACGCACAGCGGCGTCATCCTGCGGCCGATGGGAACGACGCCGGACGACGACATGACGCCGGAAGACCTGTGGATGATCAAGCGGCTGTCCGACATCGGCGCGAACCTCACCGGGTATCCGGCCATCAGCGGCTTCCACGACTTCAAGTACCACCCGAAGGAGGTGATCACGGGAACGCAGGACTGGCTCTACGAGCACCAGGGCGCGCTGTGCTGGACCGTCGAGATCTGGGCCCCGAACAAGGAGGCCGGCATCGACAATTACGACTGGATCCACTGGTACCGCGACCATCCGCCCGAGGACGACCTGAAGCTGCTGAAGTGGAGCGACGAGCAGTGCGACGGGCAGGCCCACGTCGACTGGAAGCCCTTCGTGCACCCGCAGCTGGGCCCGGTGGAGATCGGCGGCTGGGATCGCATGAACTTCTGGCGCAACCCGCCGCCGCGGCTGCGCGAGCGCGAGGCCGCGCGCTTCCCGGCCTGGCTGACGCAGCTGGCGCTGTCGCTGCCGAAACTGGAGATCCTGCAGGCCCGCTGCGAGCCCGTGGGCCACGACGGCACCCGCGAAGGCGACACCTGGCGCGTGCGCCTGGCCGTTGGCAACGCCGGATACCTGCCGGCGTACGTGATGCAGCGCGCGAAGGAACGCCAGGTGGTGCGCGGCACGGTCTTCGAGATCGCGCTGCCCGAGGGCGCCGCGCTGATCGCCGGCAAGGAGCGCGAGATCGGCGCGCACCTGGAAGGCCACGCGCCGCGCAGCTCGCTGCAGGCGTTCCTGCCGGATCGCGACGTCACCGCGGATCGCGCGTTGCAGGAATGGATCGTGCGCGCGCCCAGGGGCAGCGCGGTCACCGTCCGGGCGCGTGCGGATCGGGCCGGCGCGGTCAGCGCGCGCATCATCCTGGAGTGACGGCGCCGCGCGCGCCACAATGAGGCCACGCACCAAGACCTTGCCTTCAACCGACTCGAAAGCCGTCCGCCATGTTCCTGCTCGCCATCGCCATCGCCCTGATCTTCGCCGTCGTGCCGGTCATGATCGCCGCCCGGATCGTCGGGGCGCGCCGCACCGGGTTCTGGATCAGTCTGCTGGCGATCATCGTGTCGCTGCTGATCGTGGGCATCGCGGTGCGCCTGCTGCACGGCCTGGGCCTGCTCGCGTTCTTCATCGCCCCGCTGGGCTTCATGCTGATCCTGGACACGACCTACCTGCGCGCGCTGGGCATCGTGGTTCTGCAGTACCTGATCTCGGCGCTGATCGCCGTGGTGCTGGCCATCCTGCTGTTCGGCGGCGTCATGCACGGCATCGACCGGCTGAAGCACGAGGCGCCGCTGCAGCTCGACGCGCCGGCGCAGTCGGTCTGACTCCCCGTCCGGCCCGCGCCTATTCGCCGGGATAGCGCAGCCCGAACTGCGCGCGCATCGTGTCCATCCAGCCCACCAGCGCCACGGTCTCGGCCAGCGGCATCACCGGGCTTTCGGCGAGGCCGGCGCGCAGGCAGCGGTGCACCTCTTCCACCTGGTGCACGTAGCGGTTGCCGCGCCAGGGCTGGTCGATGATCTCCACCGGCGTCTCCTCCCACGGACGCGTGCCGCGCGACACGCGCAGCTGCTGCGCGGCGTAGAACGGCGGCGTGATGTCGATCGAGCCGTCCGTGCCGAGGATCGTGGCGCGGCAGGGCGTGGTGGCGCGCAGCGAGCTCATGCCCTGGCTGCGCTGGCCGCCTGCGTGGCGCATGTTGAAGACGGTGTGAACGTCGACCCCGGTGGGACCCAGCTCCGCGTCGGCCTGCACGCCGACGATGTCGCCCAGCACGAATGCGGCGAGGTTGAGCGGGTAGATGCCGATGTCAAGCAGGCCGCCGCCGGCCAGCTCGGGCGCCAGCGCGCGATGGGTCGCGGGCAGCCCGGCGGCCGAGAACCCGAAATCGGCCGACACCGACACCGGCTCGCCGATCGCGCCCTCGGCCAGCAGCCGCTTCAGCTCCACCATCGCGGGCACGTAGCGCATCCACATCGCCTCCATCAGGAAGACGCCGTGCTTTCGCGCGAGCGCGACGGCGGCCTCGGCCTCGCGGCGGTTCAGCGTGAACGGCTTCTCGCACAGCACCGCCTTGCCGGCGGCGATCGCGAGCGCCATCGTCCCGGCGTGGTCGGGATGCGGCGTGCCGATGTAGACGACGTCCACCTCGGGATCGTCGACCAGCGCCTGGTAGCTGCCGTGCGCGCGAACGGGTTCGGTGATGGACTCGTCGCCACGCGGCTTGTCGATGAACGCCTGCGCCTTGGCCACGTCGCGCGAGCCCACGGCCACGAGCCGGGCCTCGGGCACGTACGACAGCGCACGCGCGTGCGCGTCGGAAATGCCGCCGGCGCCGACGAGGCCCCAGCCGATGCGCGGGTGCGCGGAGGTGGTCAGTGCTTTCATGCGGGCAGTGTAGTCACCCGCAAGCGCTGATCACCGCTCCACGCGCGCCTCGGCCTCCATCAGCACCTGCCGCAGCGTCTGCCGCAGCCGCTCCGCGTCGATCGGCTTGGTGAGGAAGTCGTTCATGCCCGCGGCCATCGCGTCCTCGCGCTCCGATACCAGCGCCGCGGCGGTGAGCGCCACGATGGGCAGCGTGTTGCGGTCGTAGCGCTGGCGCAGCCGCCGCGTGACCTCGTGGCCACTCATGCCGGGCATCTGCACGTCCATCAGCACGATGTCGAACGGGTTGCCGGCCTGGTGGGCCTGGTCTATCGCGTGCAGCGCGCTCGCGCCGTCGTCGGCCTGGTCGACGATGGCGCCCCAGCGCTCGAGCAGCGCCACGGCGATCATCATGTTGACCGCGTTGTCCTCCACCATCAGGATGCGCGTGCCCTGCAGCGCGTCGAGCCCGGAGGTGCTCTCGTGGTCCTCCAGCTGCTGCGCGCTGACCGGCGGCAGCGGCAGGTCGACCCAGAACACGCTGCCCTTGCCGGGCTCGCTGTTGACGCCCACGCTGCCCTCCATCAGGCGCGCGAGCTCGCTGCAGATGGACAGGCCCAGGCCGGTACCGCCCACTTTGCGCGTGATCGAGTTATCGACCTGGCTGAACGGCAGGAACAGCACCGAGAGCGCCGCGGCGTCCATGCCCGCGCCGGTGTCGATCACCTCGAAACGCAGGCGGTAGCCCACGCCGCGCTGCACGTTGAGCATGATGCTGCCGGTGGTGGTGAACTTCAGCGCGTTGGTGAGGTAGTTGGAGAGCACCTGGCGCAGCCGCATCGGGTCGCCCAGCACGTGCTGCGGCACGTCGTCGTCGATGTGCACGTACAGCGTCAGTCCCTTGGTGTCGGCGAGCGCGCCGTAGGCCTGCTTGAGGATGCCGATCAGGCCGCGCAGGTCGAAGGCCACGCGATCGACGATCAGCTTGCCGGCCTCGATCTTGGACAGGTCCAGGATGTCGGAGAGGATGGCCGACAGCGTGTCGGCCGAGTCGCAGATCTGCTCGATGTACTGCAGCCGCCGGCGGTCGTCGACCTCGGGCGTGCGCGCGAGCTGCGCCAGGCCCACCAGCGCGTTCAGCGGCGTGCGGATCTCGTGGCTGGTGTTGGCCAGGAACGCGCTCTTGGCGCGGTTGGCGGCCTCGGCCTCGTCGCGGGCGCGCGCCAGCGCCTGCTCCACCAGGCGGCGCTCGGTGACGTCCTCGGCCAGCCAGATGGTGCCGCTGGCCGGCTGCGTCGGATCCAGCGCCTTGGCCAGCAGGCGGCCGGTGAAGGTGCTGCCCTCGCGCCGCATCATCGGCACCTCGATGTCGACCTGCTCGCCGCGCGACAGCGCCGGCGCGATCTGCTCGCTCATCGCGTCGAAGGCCGCGTCGGAGGGCCAGGTCGCGCGCTGCTGCTGGTTCTGCAGCGCGCCACGCGGCCAGCCGAACATCTCGTCGAAGCGCGCATTGGTCATCACGATGCGGCGGTCGCGCGTGAACGAGATGCCCACCAGCGCGTTCTCCAGGATCGCCTCGCGCTCGCGCCGCGCCTGCTCGCTGGCGGTGACGTCGCGGGCGCTGGTCATCTGGTAGTCGACGTCGTCGATCGTGAAGCGCGCGGCCGACACCAGCATCGACACGCGGCGCCGGTCGCGCGTGGTCATCGTGGCGGGGAAGTTCTGCACCGCCTGGTGCTGGTCGAGCATGCGGTAGATGCGGTCGCGCTGCGTGGCGTCGGCCCACAGCCCGAGCTCGCTGGGCGTGCGGCCGATGACCTCCTCGGCGCGGTAGCCGGTGGTGGCCAGGAAGGTCGGGTTGACCATGGCGTAGCGGCCGCTGGCGAACTCGGTGAGCGTGATCCAGTCGGGCGACGTGGACACGAGGTGCGACAGCAGCGTCTCGCTGCGCCGCACCAGGTCCTCGGCGGCGCGGCGCTCGGTGTCGTCGGTGATGATGGACAGCGTGGCCGGCTCGCCGTCGGCGTCCACGCGCACGCTGCTCGCGCGCACCGTGAGCAGGCGGTCGACGCCGGGCATCAGCGTGAATTCGGCCTCGGGCAGGCCCTCGCCCGTGGCCAGCGCGTCGAGCCGCTGCACGTGCTCGGCCGCGCGCTCGCGCGACGCGCCGGCCTCGAACAGTGCGACGAGATCCTGGCCCAGCAGCGTGCGCAGGTCGGCGAAACCGAACAGCGCCACGCCGGCGGGGTTGGCGTCGAGCACGCGGCCCTCGCGATGCAGCACCAGCGGCGTCGGGATGCGGCGGAACAGGTCCTTGTAGCGCGTCTCGGTGGACCACAGCGCCTGGCGCGCCTTCACATCCTGGGTGATGTCGCGCAGCACGCCCCAGTAGCCCGCGAACTTGCCCGACTCGTTGGTGCGCGGCTCGGCGCTCAGCGTGAAATGGCGGATGCGGCCCGAGGCGTCGCTCCAGCGCAGCGGCACGTCGCGCATCGGCAGGCGCGCGGCGAGCTCGGAGCGGAACGCCTCCAGCACCTGCTGGTCGAACAGCACGCCGCGCGTCTCCCACAGCAGCTTGCCCATGCCGGCGTCGACGCCGTGGCGGCGCAGGCCGACGAAGTTGCGCAGCTCCTCCTTCGCGGAGAAGCGGATCAGGCGGCCGTTGCCGTCCATCTCCCAGTACGCGTCGGCGGCCACCGCGAGCAGGCCGAGGAAGCGGCGCTCGCGCTCGTCGGCGCTGCGCAGCGTGCGATCAAGCGTGCGCCCCAGCAGTTCGCCGCCGCCGAGCGCGATGCCCAGCACCAGCGCGTGCGTCAGCAACGGCCGCACCAGGCTCAGGGGCGAGGCCACCGGTGCGATGCCGGCCGACGACAGCCAGTCGAACGCCATCGCCACCGCCAGCAGCAGCAGCATGCCCGCGCCGATGGCAGCGGCCAACATGCCGGCGCGCAACCGGCCCACCACGGTGAACAGGCACAGGAAGACGCCGACGATGGCCAGCTCCGGCGACATCAGGCCCTCGCCGGCCACGGCCGCGGCCACGCCGGACAAGCCGATGGCCGAGCCGATCACGTAGGGCAGCGCCCGCGCCTGCACACCGCTGCCGGCGTCGCGCCGCAGCGCGAACGCCACGCCGCCCAGGCCCAGGAAGGCGGTGGTCAGCGACAGCCGCGCCACCCAGTCGAGCGGACGGCCGAAGCCCAGGAACATCAAAGCCGACGCGAACGCAACCCCCGCCGTCGCGTCCAGCAGGTGGCGCGTCAGCGATTGGCGCAGGCGGTGCCTGGCGTCCTTGTTCGGCGTCGGTTCGGCCATCGGTGTTCTTATGGCGATCCGTTCGCGGCTCGCCCCCCAGACCCCTAGTTTGACGCGAATTCGCGCGTTCTATCCGTAACGGGTTGAACTTCCGATGAAATCGCTGGCTCGGCGCCGGGCGTGGACCGCGTGGCGGCCGGCGCGCCCGGGCCGCTCATCGCACCGCGGCGATGGCCCCGTTCAGGGCGGCGCGCGTGGCCAGGGCCACCTGGCGCGCCGCGGCGGCGAAGTCGTCGCCGTCGCCGGCGTAGAGGATCGCGCGCGAGGAACTCACGATGATGGGGCCGCCGGCGCGCCAGCCGGCACGCACGGTGGCCTCGATGTCGCCGCCTTGCGCGCCAATGCCGGGGATCAGCAGCGGCAAAGTGGGCGCCAGCTCACGTACGCGTGCCAGTTCGGCGGGGAACGTGGCGCCCACCACCAGCGCCAACTGCCCGTTGCGGTTCCACGGGCCGGCGACCAGCTTGGCCAGGTGCTCGAACAGCTTGTCGCCGTTGGCCAGCACCTGCGCCTGCAGGTCGGAGCCGCCCGGGTTGGAGGTGCGGCACAGCAGGATCAGGCCCTTGCCGTCGTGCTTCATGTAGGGCTCGATGGAATCGAAGCCCATGAACGGCGACAGGGTGACGGCGTCGGCCTGGTAGCGCACGAAGGCCTCGCGGGCGTACTGCTCGGCGGTGGCGCCGATGTCGCCGCGCTTGGCGTCCAGGATCACCGGCACTCCCGGCGCGGTGCGGCGGATGTAGGCCATCAGCTCCTCGAGCTGGTCTTCGGCGCGCTGGGCGGCGAAGTAGGCGATCTGCGGCTTGTAGGCCGAGACCACGTCCTTGGTGGCGTCAACGATGCGCGCGCAGAAGTCGAACACCTTGCTCGCGTCGCCCTTCCACGCGCCCGGGAACTTCGCGGGTTCGGGATCGAGTCCGACGCACAGCGTGGAGTCGTTGCGGAGCGAGGCGGCCTGCAGGGTGTCGGTGAATCGCATGCGTCGATGTCCTTCGTCGGTGTCGTGGGGTGGACGGAAAAACGCGGCCCGGGGGCCGCGTCGTTGTCAAAGCTTGATCTTCGCGGCCAACTGAGAGCCGATGCCGGTGTAGCTGCCCGGCGTCATCGCCAGCAGCCGGGCCTTGTCGGCCTCGGGCAGGTCCAGCGCCGCGACGAAGCCCTGGATCAGCTCGCGCGTCATCGGCTGGCCGCGCGTGAACTTCTTGAGCTGGTCGTACGGGTCGGGCAGGCCGTGGCGGCGCATGACCGTCTGGATGGGCTCGGCCAGCACTTCCCACGACGAATCGAGGTCCTCGGCAAGGCGCGCCTCGTTGAGCTCGAGCTTGTCGAGGCCGCGCGTGAGGCTGTCGTAGGCCAGCACCGCGTAGCCGATGGACACGCCCATGTTGCGCAGCACCGTGGAGTCGGTCAGGTCGCGCTGCCAGCGGCTCACCGGCAGCTTCTGCGACATGTGCGTGAGCATCGCGTTGGCCATGCCGAGGTTGCCTTCGGCGTTCTCGAAGTCGATCGGGTTGACCTTGTGCGGCATCGTGGACGAGCCCACCTCGCCCGGCTTGGTCTTCTGCTTGAAGTAGCCCAGGCTCACGTAGCCCCAGACGTCGCGCGCCCAGTCGATGAGGATGGTGTTCAGGCGCACGGTGGCGTCGAACAGCTCGGCCATGTAGTCGTGCGGCTCGATCTGGATCGTGTACGGGTTGAGCTTGAGGCCCAGTCGTTCCTCGACGACCTTGCGCGAGAAGTCTTCCCAGTCGGCCTCGGGGTAGGCCGAGACGTGCGCGTTGTAGTTGCCCACCGCGCCGTTCATCTTGGCCAGCAGAACCACGTCGGCGATGCGCGCGCGGGCGTGCACGAGGCGCGCGAGCACGTTGGCCACTTCCTTGCCCACGGTGGTAGGGCTGGCCGTCTGGCCGTGGGTGCGCGCGAGCATGGGCACCGCGGCGAAGCGGTGCGCCATGGCCTGCATGCGCGTGAGGATGCCGTCGATGGCCGGCAGCACCACCTGCTCGCGCGCGGCCTTGAGCATCAGCGCGTGGCTGGTGTTGTTGATGTCCTCGCTGGTGCAGGCGAAGTGGATGAACTCCAGCTTGTCCTTCAGCTCGGGTACGTGGCCGATGCGCTGGCGCAGCCAGTACTCGACGGCCTTCACGTCGTGGTTGGTTTCCTTCTCGATGTCCTTGATCGCCTGGGCGTCGGCTTCGGAGAAGCGCACCACCAGCGAACGCAGCAGGCCCTTGACCGACTCGGGCAGCGCCGGGAACTCTTCGAGCCCGGCGTCCGACAGCGCGATGAACCACTCCACCTCGACCTGCACGCGGCGGTGCATCAGGCCGAACTCGGACAGCAACGGGCGCAGCGCGGCCAGCTTGGGGGCATAACGGCCGTCGAGGGGCGAGAGGGCGGTGAGGGCGGAATGAGGCATGGGAACTCGGGCTGGGCTCGCGCGGGCGCGGGCGGAGACGGAAGGCGGCGCGACCGGGCGGCAGCGCAAAACCCTCCGATTTTACGGGTCGCGGCGACCCGGGGCCAGGGGCAACCCGAATGCAGACGCTGGATTCCAGCCTTCGGCCCGTCTTTTCCGGGGTGCCAGGCCGCCATTGACGCGTCTGGCCGACCCTCGCACAATCACGCCCCTTTCGCCCTCCAAATCCCATGCCGGCCTCCGCCCGCGACTATTGCGCCATCGATTTCGGCACCTCCAACTCGGCCGTGGCCGTGCCCACCGACGCCGGCATGGAGCTGGTGCCGCTCGAGCCGAAGCACGGCGAACGCGGCAGCACCATGCCCACCGCCGTGTTCTACGTGGCCGAAGGCAAGGACCTGCACACGCTGCCCAAGCTGTACGGGCGCGCCGCCGTCGCCGCCTACGTGGACGGCACCGACGGCCGGCTGATGCGCTCGATGAAGAGCGTGCTGGGCTCGGCGCTGATGGAGCAGCACACCGACATCGGCGCCGGCCGCTCGGTGGCCTTCGGCGACGTGATCGCCAGCTACCTGCTGCACCTGAAGAAGGCCGCGCAGGCGCACGCGGGCCGCGAGATCGAGCGCATCGTGTTGGGCCGCCCCGTGTTCTTCGTCGACGACGACCCCCAGCGCGACGCCGCCGCCCAGGCCTCGCTGGAGGCCGCCGCGCACGCCGTCGGCTTCAGCGAGGTGCGCTTCCAGTACGAGCCGATCGCCGCCGCGTTCCACTACGAGGAGCAGGTGATGCGGGAGCAGACCGTGATCGTGGCCGACATCGGCGGCGGCACGTCCGACTTCTCCGTGGTGCGCGTCGGGCCCGAGCGCCGCGGCCAGGTCGACCGCCGCGCCGACATCCTGGCCAGCCACGGGGTGCACTCCGCCGGCACCGACTTCGACCGCCACGTCGAGCTCGCCCGCATCCTGCCGGCGCTCGGCTTCGGCGCGTACGGCCCGCCGCGCGGCGACCGCGCGCCGCTGGAGGTGCCCAGCCGCATCTACTTCGATCTCGCCACCTGGCACCTGATCAACACCGTCTACCGGCCGCAGCGCGTGATGGAGATCGCCGCGATGCGCGACGACTACGCCGACCCGCGCCATCACGCGCGCCTGATGACCGTGCTGCGCGACCGCCTGGGCCACTCGATGGCCGGCCTCGCCGAGGACGCGAAGATCGCCGTCGCGCAGGGCGGCACGCACGAGGTGGACCTGTTCGAGATCGAGCGCGACCTGGCCGTGAGCGTCAGCGAGGAGCAGGCCGTGGCCGCGATCGCGCACGACCTCGAGCGCATCGTGCAGGCCGCGCGCGACACCGCGCGCCTGGCTGGCATGCAGGCCGACCGGATCGACGCGCTGTACTTCACCGGCGGCTCCACCGGCCTGCGCCTGCTGGCCGACCGCCTCGCCGCCGCGTTCCCGAACGCCCAGCCCGTGCACGGCGACCGCTTCGCGAGCGTGGCCACCGGACTGGGCCTGGAGGCGAGTCGCCACTTCGCGGCGTGACCTCCTGTCGTGTTGCGCACGGGAGACAGGCGCCCCCCAGTTCATGGGGCAACGCGTGGCGCGAAGGCTTTCTTCGCGGCGCGCGCGGCCCGGGCGTCGGCCGCGTTCCGGCAAGCCCCCGACGCACCGCTACGCGATTTTCCGGCGCCCGTAAAACCCCCGCATGGGCGCCCTCCGCGCCGCGTTTTTCGGGGGGCGCTTCTATAGAATGAAGCCCAGTCCAAGCTACCTGCCCACATGAAACTCATCGGATCTCTCACCAGCCCCTACGTTCGCAAGGTGCGTGTCGTGCTGGCGGAGAAGAAGCTCGACTACAACTTCGTTCTCGAGGACGTCTGGGGCAGCGATGCCATCCTCGCGTCGAATCCGCTGGGCAAGGTGCCCTGCCTCGTGATGGAAGGCGCCGAGGCGGTGTTCGACTCGCGCGTCATCGTCGAATACGTCGACACGCTGTCGCCGGTGGGCAAGCTGATCCCGTCGTCGGGCCGCGAGCGCGTGGAAGTGCGCACGTGGGAGGCCCTGGCCGACGGCATCCTCGACGCCTGCGTGGCCGCGCGGCTGGAGGCCACGTGGTCGGGCCGCACCGACGCGCAGCGCAGCCAGGCCTGGATCGACCGCCAGCAGGTGCGCGTCGCCGCCGCGCTGAAGTCCATCGGCCAGGGCCTGGGCGACAAGGCCTATTGCGTCGGCACGCACTTCTCGCTGGCCGACATCGCCGTGGGCTGCGCGCTCGGCTACCTCGACTTCCGCTTCCCCGCCAACACCTGGCGCACCGACTACCCCAACATCGCTCGCCTGGCCGACAAGCTCGCCGCGCGCCAGAGCTTCATCGACACGGCGCCGCCGGCGGCGTGACGCGCGCGCGGCATCAAAAAAAATGCGGCCAGCGGGCCGCATTTTTCATGCGCGCTCAGAGCACCAGATCGACTGCGTCATCCGCCGCCACCGTCGGCAGCGGCACCTTGAGCGCCTCGGCGCCGCACGCCGGCGCGAAGCTGCCGGCCTGCGAAATCGGCCAGTACACCTTGTAGACGTTGTGCGGCCAGTCGGCCTCGCCGCGCGCCGCCGCGAGCAGCGCGCCCGGCGCGACGAACTCGAGGTGGTTGGCCAGCAGCTTGACCTTGTCGCCGGCCACGCGGCGCACCACGTGGTTGGCCGTGATCTGGTTCGGGTGCTGCAGGCCGGCCGCCTGCACCAGCTCCTTGAGGGCCTCCAGCGTGTGGCGGTGGAAGTTGTGCACGCGCTCGATCTTCGAGGACACCACCAGCGCCTTCTGGCGCAGCGGGTCCTGCGTGGCCACGCCGGTGGGGCAGTGGTCGGTGTGGCAGCTCTGCGACTGGATGCAGCCGAGCGCGAACATGAAGCCGCGCGCCGAATTGCACCAGTTGGCGCCCAGCGCCATCATGCGCGCGATGTCGAATGCGCTCACCACCTTGCCGGCGCAGCCGATCTTGATCTTGTCGCGCAGGTTCAGGCCGACGAGCGTGTTGTGCGCCAGCAGCAGGCCTTCCTGCAGCGGCGCGCCCACGTGGTCGGTGAACTCCAGCGGCGCCGCGCCGGTGCCGCCCTCGCCGCCGTCGACCACGATGAAGTCGGGCAGCAGGCCCGTCTCGAGCATCGCCTTGGTCAGCGCGAACCACTCCCACGGATGGCCCACGCAGAACTTGAAGCCGGTGGGCTTGCCGCCCGAGAGCTCGCGCAGCCGCGCGATGAACTGCAGCATCTCGATCGGCGTGGAGAACGCGCTGTGGCTGGCAGGAGAGATGCAGTCGACGCCGATCTCGACGCCGCGCGCGTCGGCGATCTCCCGCGTGACCTTGGGGCCGGGCAGCACGCCGCCGTGGCCCGGCTTGGCGCCCTGGCTCAGCTTGATCTCGATCATCTTCACCTGCGGCTCGGTGGCGTGCTTCGCGAAGAGCTCGGGGTTGAACGTGCCGTCGGGATTGCGGCAGCCGAAGTAGCCGGAGGCCACCTCCCAGATCAGGTCGCCGCCCTGCGCGCGGTGGTGCACGCTGATGGAGCCTTCGCCGGTGTCGTGCGCGAAGTTGCCGCGCAGCGCGCCGCCGTTCAGCGCGCGGATGGCCGCGCCGCTCAGCGCGCCGAAGCTCATCGCGCTGATGTTGAAGATGCTGGCGTCGTAGGGCTGCGCGCAGTTGGCGCCGATGGTCACGCGGAAGTCGTGCGACGCGAGCTTCGTGGGCTGCAGCGAGTGGTTGATCCACTCGTAGCCCTCGGCCTGCACGTCGAGCTGCGTGCCCAACGGGCGCTTGTCGGGGTCGCCCTTGGCGCGCTGGTAGACGAGCGAGCGCTGCTGGCGCGAGAAAGGCGCGGCCTCGTTGTCGCCCTCGATGAAGTACTGGCGCATCTCGGGACGGATGAACTCGAACAGGAAGCGCAGGTGGCCGATGACCGGGTAGTTGCGCAGGATCGAGTGGCGGCGCTGGCGCACGTCGCGCACGCCGGTGATCACGCCCACCAGGCCCAGCACGGCCCAGGGCCAGCCGCCATGCCCGAGAACCTCGGTGAACGCCCCGAGCAGCATCACGATGGCGCAGGTGATCCACGCGAGGTAGCGGATCGGGAAGAAGCGATCGAGCGACAGCAGCCAGGTGGGCATGGGGATGTCTCGTGAGTTTTCTGAACGGTTCGCCGCGGGGGGAGAGGCCCGATCTCGGCATCTTCGGCGCCTTGCCGCCAGAACTTGATGACGCCCGGCGCGCGATTCCGGCAATGTAGCGCCGGGACGCCCGGCGCGGCCGGGTGACTTCCCGCGCTCGGGAAAGGGTCAGGCGGGCCTCACTCGACGCCGGATTCGGCCGAGTGCCACACGCCCCAGATCAGGCTCACGCCGATGCCGGCGTCCTGCTTGCTGCGCACCAGCGGGCTCGACTCGTTGGCCGCGCCGCGCACCGTCTCCACCTGTGCGAAGTACTGCAACCGCAGCGTCGAGTTGATGCGGTGGCGCAGGCTGGCGCTCAGGCGAGAGGCGATCAGGCCGGCCTTGGCGTCGTAGGCGGGGCGGCCGGCCGTGGCGTAGGGCGAATCGACGCCGTAGTAGAGATGGTTGAGCGTGCGGTCGCCGAACAGCGCGCCAGCCGAGAGCACCAGCGCGAACGACGGGCCGGTCCACGCGGTGTGCGAAAGACGCGGCTCGAAGGTCCAGCCGCGGTGCGCGAAGCCGTGGTTGACGTCGAACACGGCACGCACCGGGATCTCCAGCTGCGTCAGGCGCGGCTCGCGCTTGTCGTCGACCAGGTCGCCGAGATTGACCTTGAGCGCCGGCCCGATCTCCACCAGCGTGCCGATGGACGGCATGCCCGCGCGGATGCGCACCTTGTTGGCCGACGAGCCGAAGGAGCCCGAGCCGCTGACGTCCCATTCGAAGCGCGGCGTGCGCAGCGCGCGCAGCCCGATGCCGTTGCCGTCGGCGTGCAGCACCGAGCCGCGGTAGATGCCGAACGGGAGGATGCGCAGGCGCGCCAGGTCCTGGTCGGAGCCCGGGTAGGCCGGCATGTACGCGGCGATGGCCACGGCGCCGATCTCCCACAGCGGCAGCGGCTCCCTGGGCCGTGTCGGCTCGGTGGCGCCAACGGTGTCGGCGCCGGTCTCCTGGGCGTGGACGCTGGCGGCCGCCAGCAGGACAAGCGCGCCGGCGACGGCACGGACGGAGGGCGGCAGGCTTGGCTTCATGTCGGCCCACTATAATCAGCCGATAGCGCCGATTTGATTTCCGGCTTGCGGGCGCTCTACAAATATCGCTAAAGAGGGCGCCCTGTCGGTGTCCGTGCTTTTGTCCCGGATGACTGAAGAAAGGGTGCCGAAATGGGTTCCGTCGGCCGGATCGAGCCGCAGGCGATGCACTTCGCCGAGCCGCTGCCGCTCACCAGCGGCAAGCAGCTGAACGACTACACGCTGGTCTACGAGACCTACGGCACGCTCAACGCCGCGCGCGACAACGCCGTGCTCGTGTGCCACGCGCTCAACGCGAGCCACCACGTGGCCGGCCTCTCCCCAAAGGGTGACACCGGCTGGTGGGACAACCTCGTCGGCCCCGGCAAGCCGCTCGACACCGACCGGTTCTTCGTGATCGGCATCAACAACCCCGGCTCGTGCTTCGGCTCCACCGGCCCCACGTCGCCGAATTCCGATCCGGCCGCGGGCGGCCGCGTCTACGGCGCCGACTTCCCCGTGGTCACGGTGGAAGACTGGGTCGACGCGCAGGCACGCCTCGTCGAGCGCCTGGGCATCACGCGGCTGGCCGCCGTGCTGGGCGGCAGCCTGGGCGGCATGCAGGCGCTCGCGTGGACGCTGCGCTACCCCGAGCGCGTGGCGCACTGCGTGGCCGTGGCCACCGCGCCCAAGCTGTCGGCGCAGAACATCGCGTTCAACGAGGTGGCCCGGCGCGCGATCGTCACCGACCCCGACTTCCACGGCGGCCACTACACCGAGGCCGGCACCATCCCCAAGCGCGGCCTGCGCGTGGCCCGCATGATCGGCCACATCACCTACCTGTCGGACGACTCGATGGAGGCCAAGTTCGGCCGCGCCACGCGCGCCGCCGGCGACGCGATCGGCCCGCGCCACAACTACTCGACGCAGGACATCGAGTTCCAGGTGGAGAGCTACCTGCGCTACCAGGGTGACAAGTTCAGCGAGTACTTCGACGCCAACACCTACCTGCTGATCACCCGCGCGCTCGACTACTTCGACCCGGCGCACGGGCACGACGGCGACCTGTCGGCCGCGTTCGCCGTCGCTCGCGCGTGCCGCTTCCTGGTGGTGAGCTTCACCACCGACTGGCGCTTCGCCCCGCAGCGCTCGCGCGAGATCGTCAAGGCGCTGGTGGACAACCGCGCCGAGGTCTCGTACGCCGAGATCGACGCGCCGCACGGCCACGACGCGTTCCTGCTGGAGGATCCGCGCTACCACGGCGTGATGCGGGCCTACTTCGAGCGCATCGCGCAGGGAGTGGCGGGCGACGCCCGGCCGCCCGAAGGCGCCAGCCCCGCAGTGCGCAGCACGGAGGTCCCGCGATGAGCGAGAGACGCGACCTCGAGATCATCACCGGCCTCGTGCCGCGCGGCTCGCGCGTGCTCGATCTGGGCTGCGGCAGCGGGGAGGTGCTGGCCCACCTGATCGCGCACCACGGCTGCACCGGCTACGGCATCGAGATAGACGACGCCAACGTGCTCGCGAGCACGCAGCGCGGCGTCAACGTGATCCAGCTGAACCTCGAGGAAGGCCTGGCCCTCTTCGACGACCACAGCTTCGACGTGGTGCTGCAGCTCGACACGCTGCAACACCTGCGCAACACCGAAAGCATGCTGCGCGAGACGGCGCGCGTGGGCCGCATCGGCATCGTGAGCTTCCCCAACTTCGCGCACTGGCCCAACCGCCTCCACGTGGCCATGGGCCGCATGCCCGTCACACGCGCGCTGCCCTACGAGTGGTACGACACGCCCAACATCCGCGTGACCACGCACGCCGACTTCGAGGTGCTGGCGCGCAAGAACGGGCTCGACATCCTCGAGTCGTTCGGCCTGCAGCGCGGCCGCGTGGTGCGGCGCCGGCCCAACCTGATGGCCAGCGTGGCCGTGTTCAAGTTCCAGCGGGCCTGACCAGCGCCGATCAGGTGGGTGTGGGCTGGGTCTTGCCCAACTGCGCGAAGAACACGATCAGCGCGATCCAGCCGGCGACAGGCACCACGACGAGGGCCCACCACCAAGGGCTGCGGTCGGTGTCGCGCAGCCGCCGCGTGCCCGCCGCCAGCAAGGGCACCAGCATCGCCAACCCGAACACGCCCGCGGCCCATTCGGCGGCGAACGTGAGCATCGCGTTGATGACGCACACGAACAGCACGAACCACCAGTACTCCGAGCGCGTGGCGCACGAGGTGAAATCGGCGTACTTCTTCGTGACGCAGGTTTCGACGGCTTCCTGGATCTGCATGGCGCGTTCTCTCCGAATCTCATGTCCCTGGATAGGTCGGCATGGTATCCGGGATGCAGGGGGATGTGAACGCCGCTAACGCTTCCGTGGGACGCCGGGCCCGGGCTCCAGCGCCACGGGCTCGCCGCGCCGGCGACGGCGCCGCACCTGGCGCGATTCACTGGGTGTCGAGTTGCCCCACCAGCCGCAGTCGCCGCAATCGAGGCAACTGGCCAGCTCTCAGGCGTCTGCGACAGCGCAGCCGTCGATGCAGGAGCCGTCGCAAGGGAGGTCGCAGTCGATGAAGCCGGCCTGTCCGCGCGGCGCGACGAGGCGAGTGCGCTCGCGCAGTGCGTCGGCCGACGCGTGGCACTCGTGCAGGCGCTGCCGCAGGACACCCAGCCCGCGCCAGGCGCCATGGAGCGACACGGCACGCTGCCCCAACACCGAACAGCTGCAACCGCCGACGTGAACCCGATACGCGCAGGCAAATCCCTTGCGCGGCGAGACATTCCGTCGGTAGAAACGGATAGCGCCGAGCACCAGCGTGCGCAGGGGCCTCACGCAGCGATCCTCTTCCAGCCCGCTCGCAGCGCCTGGCACAGCAAGAGATACCCGCCGAAGTACAGCAGCACCGTGGGCAGGGCCGATACCGTGAAGGCGTCCGCGACCACGCCCGGTAACGCATCGAGGAGGATGCTGGGCCAGTACACCAGCACGTAGACGAGGCCGCTGCGGCCGTCGTCATCGAGCAGCCGCCAAGCCATCGCGCCGCCCAGGAAGGGCGTGGCGACGGCCAGCGCGGCGGAAATCAGGATGCTGGGGCGGTCGGGGGCGGCCATGAGCCGCCATTCTCGCCGGGCCCCAGGCGGGAGCGCGCAGGCGGCGCGTCCCGGGTTCGTGGGAGTCCGGCCCGCGACCGGGCCGGATCCGCACGAGCCGTCTTACTTGGTGACGGCTTCCGAGGCCGCCGACGCCGCCTTGTGGGCGACGTGCTTGACGCCGCTGGCGGCCTTGTGCGCGGCATGCGCCGTGCCGGTGGCCACTTCCGAGGCGACGTGCTCGGTGCCGGTGGCGACGGCCGATGCGCCCTTGGCGACGGCGTGGCCGGTGGCCTTGACGGCGTGCTTGACGGCGCTGGCGGCGCTGGCCGGAGCGGTCGCGCCTTCGGCGGCGGAAGCGATGGAGGCAACGCCGATCAGGGCGGCGGCGATCGAGAGGGTACGGAAGTTCATGTTGTGTTCCAGGTAGTTTTCAGGTCAATGCGCATGGTGCCTTGCGGCACGCCGCACCGCAATGTCGAGCAACCGAGGAAGCTTCATCACGAGGCATGCCCTCCATCAACGCGAGCCGCCTCCGGCCGGTTGACCGCGCAGCGCCTTGCGGATCACCAGCTTCAGACCGGACCACACGTCGCTCACCGCGCACACCTTCACGTCGACGAAGCCCAGCGGGAGCGCCAGCTCGCGGATCGTGTCCTCGGTGATGTCGGTGGTCACTTTCGAGGCCTTCTTCGGCCACGACACCCACACCGCGGCGGCCGGCGCGATGCGGCCGCGCACACTGTCGAGTTGCGCCGCCAGCTCCGCGCGCCGGTCGGCGAACACGTGCACGACGTCGGCCTGCGCCGACACATCGGCGTCGAACCGCACGCCCTCGGGCAGTGGCGCCAGCCAGTCGCGATAGCCAGGCGGTTCGTTGACGACCACCACGCGCGCACCCGCGGCGATGCCAAGCTTGCGCGCGAGCGGCGTGCCGGAGTAGCCGACGGGCGGCGCGGCCATGTCAGGGCCGGGCGATCTCGCCCAGCGGGTCGAACGTGGCCGGCTGCTTCGCCTGCCAGGCGGCGATGGCGCGTGCCATCTCGTCGATGTCGAAGGCCGCGCTCTGCAGCAGCGCCATGTGCTCCAGCGACTCGGCGGTGCCGTGGTCGCGCGCGTGGTTCAGGGCGGCCTTGCTGGCGGCGACGGCCAGCGGCGACTTGGCCGCGATGGCCGCGGCGAGCTTGCGGGCATGGGCCTGCAGCGCGTCGGCGTCGGCAACCACCGCGTTGACGAAGCCCGTGGCCAGCGCGCGTTCCGCGCCCAGGCGGTCACCCGTGTACGCGAGTTCGCGCGCGAGGCCTTGCGGCAGCAGGCGCTGGAGCCGCTGCAGCACGCCCAGGTCGGCGGCCATGCCGATGTGGATCTCCTGCACCGTGAAGAACGCGTCGGCCGAACACACGCGCAGGTCGCAGGCCGCCGCGAGGTCGAGCGCGCCGCCCACGCAGGCGCCCTGCACCGCGCAGACGACGGGAAAGCGCGCGGCGTCGATGACGTCGAAGCACGCCATCAGCCGGCGCAGGTGGGTCTGGAACGCGAGGCGCTTGCGCGCGCTGCCGGTGTCCAGCATCGCCTGCATCGCGCCGTCGGGGGCGAAGGTGTCCAGCGCCATGCCGGCGCTGAAGTGCTTGCCCTCGCCGCGCACGACGAGCACGCGCGTTGCGCCGGCGTCGTCGAGCGCCTGCACGGCGTCGCGCAGGGCCGGGAAGAAGGCCGGGGCCATCGTGTTCATGCGCTCGGGCCGGCACAGCACGAGCTCCGCGATGCCGGTGGCCGGGTCCTGGTCGATGCGCAAGAAATCGTTCATGGCGCGATGATGGCACGCACGGCGGCGTCCGCGCGGGACGTCAGGCCGGCGCCACGTGGCGCACCCGCTTGGCGAACAGCCGGTTCGGGAAGTCCTCGCCGCCGAACGTGTAGACGGTGCCGCCCAGTTCCTCGTAGCCGCAGCGCGGATAGAACTGCAGGGCGCGCACGTTGCCTTCCCAGGCCGTGAGCCACAGCGTGTCCGCGCCGCGGGCCGCGGCCGCCTTCTCGGCGTGGCGCAGCAGGTCGCGGCCGACGCCGCGGCCGGTGAAGCGTTCCTGCACGTACAGCCGCCGCAGCTCCGAAGCCGCCGCGGCCGGCACCAGCGCATGGCCGAGGCCGTCGCTGACCTGCGCGAAGCCGACGAGGTGGCCCGCGCGTTCGGCCACGACGATCGTCACGGCGGCATCGGCCAGCAGCGCCTCGTAGACGGCCACCGAGTGCTGCGCCAGCGCCTCGCGCGCCAGGGCCGGACTCACGCCCTGCGCGGCATAGGTGTCGAGGAAGACCTGCGTGGACAGCACGCCCAGGCACAGCGCGTCGGCGGGGGTGGCGGGGCGAAAGGTGATGGCGTCGGGTGGGGTGGTCGTCATGGTGTCCGGGAGTCTCGTGGCGTGTCCAGCATAGCGTGCCGCTCTGGTGGCGAACCCGATGGTGGCGGCGATGGCGCGGTCCTACACTGCGCCGCATGAATCCCGTGATCACCGACGATGGCCTGTCCCTCCACCTGCGCGTCTGGCCCGCGGGCGATCCGCGGCGCGGCGTCGTGGTGCTGGTGCACGGACTGGGCGAGCACGTCGAGCGCTACGACCACGTCGCGCGCCGCCTCAACGGCTTGGGCTTCGCCGTCGTCGGCTACGACCATCGCGGCCACGGCCGCTCGCCCGGCCCGCGCGGCGGCATGCCGTCGGACGAGTCGCTGTGCGCCGACCTGGGCCGCGTGCTGTACGCGGCGCGCGCCGAGTTCCCCGGCCCGCTGGTGCTGCTGGGCCACAGCCTGGGCGGCCTGATCGCCGGCCGCTTCGTGGCCGAGGGACTGCAGCCGACGCCGGCCGCGTGGTGGCGTCCGGTGGACGCGCTGGTGATGTCCTCGCCAGCGCTCGATCCCGGCACGAACGCCGTGCAGAAGCTGCTGCTGGCCGTCGTCGCGCCGATGCTTCCCAACCTGGCCGTCAACAACGGCCTGAAGGTGGACTGGATCTCGCGCGACGCCGGCGTCGTCCAGGCCTACGCCGCCGACCCGCTGGTGCACGATCGCATCACCGGCCGGCTGGGGCTGTTCGTGGCGCGCCAGGGGCCTGCCGTGATCGCGGCCGCGCCGCGCTGGACCACGCCCACGCTGCTGATGTGGGCCGGCGCCGACCGCTGCGTGTCGCCGCGGGGCAGCGCCGCGTTCGCCGCCGGCGCGCCGGGCGGCGTGGTCACCGTGCGCGAATGGCCGCGGCTGTTCCACGAGATCTTCAACGAGCCGGAACAGGGCGACGTGCTGAAGGTGCTGGACGACTGGCTGGCGCGCGCCGTTCCGCAGGCCGTTCACGCGTAGACGTTGCGCTCCGACGGCACCGCGCTGTCGTAGGCCACCAGCTCGATCTGCAGGTGTTCGGGCTCGATCACCACGTAGGCGCTGCGCCGGTGCTCGGTGCTGCCACCGATGTGGTCCAGCGGGATGTCCACGGCGCGCAGCCGCGCCAGTGCGGCGTCGAGGTCGTCCACCACCAGGGCCAGGTGGTTGAACGCGCAGCCGCTGCCCGCGGCCCGCAGCACGCTGCCGGGCGGGGTCTCGTACAGCGACAGGTACTGGAAGTCGTCGCCCACGTGGCGCCACTCGTACGCGTGGCCGCTGCCGTCGTCCCAGGTGCCGGCGCCGCGCACGGCCCAGTCGGGAACGATGGCCTGCAGCGCGCGGGTGGCGCGGTCGAGGTCGGTCAGCGTGACGTTCAGGTGTTCGAGGCGGTTCGGGTTCATGGCCGTTTCCTTGCGAGAAGTGACGCGTCCAGTCTCGGCCGACGCCCCTTCGCGCGCCACGTGCCTGCGTGGCCGCCCGCCCGATGGTTGGTTTGACGGACACGGCCAGCCCCGCGCCACAATCGCGCCATGTCCACCCCTGCGTCCACGGCCGACGCCACCTCGCACCTCGCGCGCAACGTGGCCGCACTGCGTCATGCGCGCGGCCTGACGCAGCAGGATCTCGCCACCGCCGCGGGCGTGCCGCGCTCCACCGTCACGAGCCTGGAGTCGGGCACCGGCAACCCGTCGCTGCAGTCGCTGCTGAAGGTGGCGCAGGCGCTGGCCGCGCCGCTGGACGAGCTGCTGGCCGCGCCGCGCGCCGCCGTGCGGTTGTGGCGCGCCGCGGAGTTCACGCCGCAGCACAAGGGGCGCGACGTGGTGGTGCGCTCGCTGGTGCCCGAGCCGGTGCCCAGCGAGCAGATGGAGCTGATGACGCTGGGCGTCGGTGCGGTGATGGCCGGCACGCCGCACCTGCCGGCCACGCGCGAGTACTTCACCTGCCTGGACGGCCGCGTGACGCTGGTCGTCGCCGGCGAGCTGCACGTGCTGGAGCCCGGCGACACGCTGGCCTTTCCCGGCCACCTGCCGCATTCCTACCTGAACCGTGCCGACGTGCCGGCGCGCGGCGTGTCGCTGGTGGTGTGGGCCGGCGCCGGGTCGCGCCCGGCCGCCCCGGACGCCTGAACCGCGGCCGCCGCATATTCCTCGGTTTCGACACGGTCTGGCGCGCGGCATCCACGGCGCGAAAGGCGCAAAATGCCGGCTCACCCCCGAACCCGCCACCCGGCAAGCCGGGCCGGACGCGCCACCAGCGAGTCCCGCTCCCGGCCTCGCCGCCCTGGCCCCCTGGAGCCTGCGATGAACGCCCCCGAACGCCTGCCCTTCCCCGCTGAACCCGACAACGCCGCGCTCGCCGCGTTCGCCAACACCGCCTGGAACGAGCGCATCCTGCCGCAGCTCAAGGACTACGTGGCGATCCCCGCCAAGAGCCCCATGTTCGACCCCGAGTGGGAACAGCGCGGCCTGCTCGACAAGGTGGTGCGCGACGCGGCCCAGTGGGTCGAGAGCCGCAAGGTGCCCGGCCTCACGCTGGAGGTCATCCGCCAGCCAGGCCGCACGCCGGTGATCTTCTTCGAGGTCGAGGCCACGCGCAGCGCGTCGTTCGGCACGCCGCCCACCATCGTCATGTACGGCCACCTCGACAAGCAGCCCGAGTTCAGCGGCTGGCGCAACGACCTCGGCCCGTGGACGCCCAAGGTCGAGGACGACAAGCTCTACGGCCGCGGCGGTGCAGACGACGGCTACGCGGTCTACGCGGCCGTCAGCGCCATCGAGGCCCTGAAGGCCCAGGGCCTCACGCACCCGCGCATCGTGGGCCTGATCGAGACCTGCGAGGAATCGGGCTCGTCCGACCTGCCGGTCTACCTCGAGGCGCTCAAGCAACGCCTGGGCGACGTCACGCTGGTGGTGTGCCTCGATTCCGGCGCCGCCAACTACGACCAGCTGTGGCTCACCACCAGCCTGCGTGGCGCCGTCACCGGCACGCTGAAGGTGGAGATCCTCACCGAAGGCATCCACTCCGGCGACGCCAGCGGCCTGGTGCCCTCCAGCTTCCGCATCCTGCGAAACGTGCTCGACCGCCTGGAGGATTCGTCCACCGGCCGCCTGCTGCCCGAGAGCTTCCACTGCCGGATCCCCACCGACCGCATCGAGCAGGTGAACGCCGCCGCCGCCATCCTGGGCGACGAGGTGTGGAAGCGCATGCCCTGGGCCTGCGGGGCCGACGGCGGCCCGGCGCTGCCCACCACCACCGACCCGGCCGAGGCGCTGCTGAACCGTACCTGGCGGCCCACGCTGTCGGTCACGGGCGTCGATGGGTTCCCCGAGCTGCGCAACGCCGGCAACGTGCTGCGTCCGTTCAGCGCCTTCAAGCTGAGCCTGCGCCTGCCGCCGCTGGTCGACGCCAACGAGGCGGCCGCGCGGCTGAAGACGCTGCTGGAGGACAACGCGCCCTACAACGCCAAGGTCACCTTCCAGCCCGATGGCCGGCTCGGAGCCTACGGCGCCACCGGCTGGAACGCGCCGTCGCTCGATCCGTGGATGGAGACGGCGCTCAACGCCGCCAGCCACGCGCACTTCGGCGCCCCGCTTGGCTACATCGGCCAGGGCGGCACCATTCCGCTGATGAGCCTGCTGCAGGAGGGCTTCCCGAAGGCGCAGATGATGGTGTGCGGCGTGCTGGGGCCCAAGAGCAACGCGCACGGCCCCAACGAGTTCCTGCATCTGCCCTACGCGAAGCGGCTCACGGCCGCTGTGGCGCAAGTGGTGGCCGCGCACCCCTGAGCGGCGCCGGGGCGGCGGGCGCCGGCAGGCCGCGGGTCAGCGCCGGTTGCCCGCCACCAGTAGCGCGCCGCCCACAACGATGCCGACGATCCCGGCCCACATCGGGATCGGCACCGTCCGGGTTTCCTTGACGTTCAGCTCGATCGGGCCAATCTTGGCCGCGGTCTTGTCCTGGGTGTAGCTGAAGCCGCCGTAGATCAACACGAGCGCGCCGAGAGCGATGAGGACGATGCCGAAGACGCGCATGGGGTTGCTCCGTGGGGGTCGTGCGGCCGGGCCGCGATGACGCCAGCGTAGCTTGCCGGGCGCCGTCCCCTTGTAGGCGCTCGCCGCGCCATGCCGAGCAGCACGCCGACACCCGGCGACGGCCCGCAGGCGCCTGGCCGGTCCGGCTCGTCCTGCTCCCGTGCAGCCTGTCACGCCAAACGCGACGCCAATCGCTTCGCCCTGACAGCGGCCGAGCGGCCACGTAGAGTGCAAGCATCGACAAAGATCGTTGGGCACTCTGAAATGGCTTCCCCCTCCTGGAACTCGAATAACGCGCAGGAACGCTGGCAGTGGTTCAGCGCGGCCGCGGTGCGGTCGTTCCATCGCTACGCAACCTGGCTGGTGTCGCTGAGCTGGTGGCGCTTCGGCTGGTACGCGCTGCTGCTGATCATCGTCACCGGGCTGATCCAGAAGCTGCCGCCGTTCAGCATGACCTATGTCGAGACCATCGTGGAGTCGGCGCGCCATCACAAGCCCAGGATGCCCGCGGTTCCGCCCATGCCTGTGACTCCCGCGATACCGCCGGTGCCTGCCGTGCCCGCTATGCCCGCCGTACCCAGCGTCCCGGCCGTGCCCGGCATCCCCGGCGTGCCGGCATCGGCACCGCAGGAGCGGCCCGCGGCCGGCAAGGACGGCACGGGTACGAAGACGGTCAACATCGACCTCCCCGGCATCACCGTCAACACCGCCAAGGACCACCCCGGCAAGAACAAGGGCATGAACATCACGTTCAACGGCAACGGCATCCGCATCACCACCGACGACACGCCCGAGGAGGCCGCCGCCGCCGCTTCGGCCGCCGCCTCCGTAGCATCGGCCGCCAAGGCCACTGCGGTGACGGCCAAGGATCGCGCCGAGGCCGCCCGCTACGAGGCCGAGGCCCAGCGCGACGCCGCGCTGGCCAAGGCGATCGCCGCCAAGGCCGCGGCCGAACAGGCCCGCGCCGCCAGGCTGGGCGGCGCGACACCGGCCTCGGCGGCGATGTCCGCGGCGGCATCGAGCGCGGCCGCCAGCGCGCCCGAGACCGCCGTCGACATGGTGGTGGGCGGCCAGCACATCCGCATCGCCGTGCCGTCGCATGCCGACGCCGAAGAGGTGCGCGACGCCATCAACGAGGCCAAGGACTCGCTGGTGCAGTCGCTCAAGGACGCGGAGGAAGCCAAGCGCGACGCCGAGCAGGAGGCCAAGGACGCGGCCCAGGCGGCCAAGGACGCCGCGCAGGGCGACAACGGGGACGAAGGCGGCGACAACGGCGACGAGGGGGGCAACCAGCACCGCTCCACCCGCGAACACACCGTGCACTACGGCAACCTGCCGCTGCTGGCGGTGTGGTGGATCCTCGGCTCGATGCTGGTCAAGATCACCTACAAGGGCCGCATGCAGGCCGAGGTGAAGGCCGCGGTCGCCACCGAGACGGCCGAGGCCGAGTCGCTGCGCCGCCAGGTGCTGGAGGCGCGCATGGCGATGATGCAGGCGCAGGTCGAGCCGCACTTCCTGTTCAACACGCTGGCGTCCATCGACCACCTGATCGAGTTCGATCCCAAGCGCGCCAGCCAGATGCAGCGCAACCTGATCTCGCTGCTGCGCGCCAGCATGCCGTCGATGCGCTCCACCGACTCGGGCCTGCGCCCGCTGGACCTCGAGCTGGCGGTGGTCCGCCCGTACCTCGAGATCCTGAAGGTGCGCATGGAGGAACGGCTGACCACCGAGATCGACGTGCCCGACGGCCTGCTGTCCGCCGAGTTCCCGCCCATGATGATCCAGACGCTGGTGGAGAACTCGATCAAGCACGGCCTGGAGCCCAAGGCCGAGGGCGGCAACCTCTCGGTCAAGGCCGAGATCCGCCACGGCAAGCTGTGCGTGACGGTGGCCGACACGGGCCTGGGCTTCGCCGGCGCGGCCGGCGGCGAGACGGCCGGCACCGGCATCGGCCTGGCCAACATCCGCGAACGCCTGTCGCTGCTGTACGGCAACAAGGGCACGCTGACGATCGCCAACAACCCGGTGGGCGGCACCATCGTCACGATCACCGTGCCCTACACCGCCCACACCGACAACCCCAGCGACGAAGGAGCCAAGGCATGATCACCTCGTTCGACCCCGCCCCCGATGCCGACGACCGCCCCGCCGGCCCCAGCCGGGCGCTGGTGCCCTACCGGCCGCGCCCCAGCCGCATCGCCCGGGTCTTCCGCTGGTGGCTGGGCCTGAGCATCGTCGCCTTCTTCGCCTGCGCGTTCTGCGTGGCGGTCGGCCTGCACGACCTGGGCCTGGCGCCGGTGCACATCGTGATCAACGGCGACGACCTGGGCGACGGCCTCACCATCAACGGCCTCAGCGACGCCTCGCAGGCGCTGCTGGGCGTGGGCGCGCTGATGCTCGCGCTGCTGCTCCTGCTGCTGATCCCGGTGCTGGTGCTGCTGATCGTCGGCTCCGTCGCGATCGCGCTCGTGTGCGGCATCGGCGTGCCGCTGGTCGTGCTCGCGCTGGCGCTCGGCGTGATCACGTCGCCGTTCTGGATCGTCGGCCTCATCGTCTGGCTCATCGCCCGCCGGCGCCACTCGCCGTCGCTGCCGGCGTCGGCTAGGATGGCCGCATGAGCACGACCCACCCTTCTGCCGCGACCCCCGTGCGCGGCGTGATCGCCGACGACGAGCGGCTGATGCGCGACCAGCTGAAGGCCCGCCTCGCCGAAGTCTGGCCCGAACTGCAGATCGTCGGCGAGGCCAAGAACGGCCTCGAGGCGGTCGACCTCGTGGCGGAGCACCATCCCGACGTCGTCTTCCTCGACATCCGCATGCCCGGCCTGTCGGGCGTGGACGCCGCGCGCCGCATCGCGCAGCTGCCGGCGCCCGCTGACGACGATGACGACTGGTCGCTGCCGGAGATCGTCTTCATCACGGCCTACGACCAGTACGCCATCGAGGCGTTCGAGCAGGGCGTGGCCGACTACGTGCTCAAGCCCGCCGAGCGCGAGCGCCTGGGCGTCACCGTCTCGCGCATCAAGCAGCGCCTGGCCCTGCGCGGCACCGACGACGAGCCGCCGGCCCCGCACCTGCAGCAGCTGCTGCACAAGCTGTCGGCCAAGCTCAATCCAGCTGGAACGCCTCCGGCACTGAAATGGATCCAGGCCACCGTGGGCCAGGCCATCCAGATGATCCCGATCGAGGACGTGCTGTTCTTCATCTCCGACGAGAAGTACACGCGCGTGCAGACCGCCACGATCGAGGCGCTGATCCGCAAGCCCATCAAGGAGCTGGTGGACGAGATCGACCCCGACCTGTTCTGGCAGATCCACCGCTCCACGCTGGTCAACACGCACTGCATCGCGGGCGTCACGCGCGACCTGCGCGGACGCCAGATCGTGAGCATCAAGGGCAGCAACGAGAAGCTGGAAGTCAGCCGCTCCTACACGCACCTGTTCAAGGGGATGTGAGTCGCCTCAACTGAGGTGCACGAGCTTCGCGTGGATCGCCCAGCCTAGCGCGGCGAGCGTGCCCGCCACCATCAGCGCCACCCACGGCCACGCGCTGCCGCGCCGGGTGCCGCCGTCGAGCGACGCGGCCGCCGCCGAGTCGCCCTCGGCCACCTCGGCCTCGAACGTGCTGGTGGGCGCGAAGCCCGTGGCCAGCGTCGTGTCAGGGCCGTTGTCGCCCGCGTGGCGGCGCATCAGCTCGGCCTGGGCAGTGACGCGCTCGGCCTCGGACATCGTGCCCTCGAGCTTCGCGCGGATCTCGCGCTCCGACAGGTTGCGGTAGCTGCGGGCCAGCGTGGCCCGGCCTTCGGCAGGCTTGGGCATGCTCATGGATTGTCCCGGTTGTCGTTGTTGGAGGAGGCGACCGCCGCGCAGGCGATGAACCACTGCGCGAGCCAGTAGACGGAAAGGTTCCAGAGCGTGGGCATCGGCACGCCGCCGACGAACTTGTCGGCCGCGAGGATGGCGTCCGACAACACGAACAACGCGCCGCCGGCCGCCACCGTGCGCCAGCGCGCGGCGTCCGCGGCCCCGCGGCGCGCGAGCCAGACCGACGTGGCCTGCGCCGCCATCGCGCCCAACGCGCACACGTAGACCAGCACCGGCGCGCGCAACTCGGCCGGCACGCCGTGCCACAGCCCGGCGAGCACGCTGGCCGCCACGATGGCCCACGCGCCGAACGCCGTCGGGCTGGCCCCGAACCTCACGCGCCGCGTGAGCGCGACGAGGTAGGACAGATGGCCCAGCAGGAACGCGACGAGGCCCGCGAGAAAGCCCTGCACGGGCCACAGCAGCGCCACGTCGCCGGCCAGCGAGAACACGAGGCCGGCGACGATCCAGCGCTTGACCACGCCATCGTCGCTGCGGCCCAGCGCGGCCCATGCGATCACGCACGACGTGGCGAGCGGCTTGAACACGAGGTTGAGCAACGCGCGGTCGAGCGCCCACGGCGCCGACGCGATCGCCAGCACCGCCGCGACCGCGCCCGCGAGGGGCAGCAGTCGACGCAAGGCAAGGTATGGGGTGGCGGCGGGCATAGGGCGCGAGTGTCCGCTGGCCGCGTCGCCGCTCCGCTCAGGGATTGCCCGGCGCTTCCCCGCTATTGGGGAAGCGCCCCCAGGAGCCATGCGCATTAGTGCACATGAACGAACCTGTCTAGCCAAGTTCGTCCCCGCGCCCGCGTGGGGCGCGCGCGACACGCGGCGCGCGACGCGAACGCGGGTTGCGTCAGGTCGCTGCCGTGGGCGGCGACGCGGCAGTCTTGGCGGCGATGGACTCGCGCAGCTTGCGCAGGCGTTCGCGCGGATCCTCCTGCGACTTCGCCTCGTGCAGCTTCATCTCGGCGATGAAGCGGCTGGGCACGCCGGCCACCGTCTCGCGGCCCTTCTTGCGGCGGCGCAGCGTGCTCACGGCGAGCGTGGTGCGCGCCCGCGTGATGCCCACGTACATGAGGCGGCGTTCCTCCTCGAGGCGGTCGGCGGTCATCTCCTCGGTGTCGGAGCGGAACGGCAGCAGACCCTCGTTCACGCCGGCCAGCACCACGTGCGGCCACTCCAGCCCCTTGGACGCGTGCAGCGTGGACAGCACGACCACGTCCTGCTCGTCGCCGCGCTCGGCCAGGCTGAGGATGACGCTGATGGACTGCGCGATCTCCAGCACGCTCTTCTTCTCGCTCTCGAAGGTGCCGCCGTCCTCGGTGATCTCGCCGCCGCAGCGCTTGGCCACCCAGTCGACGAAATCGAGCACGTTGCCCCAGCGGGCGGTGGCCACCTTCTCGGAGTCCTCGTTGTCGCGCAGGTGCTGTTCGTAGCCGATGTCCTTGAGCCACTCCAGCAGCATAGGCTTGGCGGCCTCGGCGCCGATGGTGGCCTTGGCGCGGTGCTGGAAGTCGTTCACGTAGCGGCCGAACTCGTGCAGGCCGTCGATGGCCTTGGACTTCAGCGCCACGCCCAGCGACTCGGCGAACAGCACCTCGAACATGCTCACCTTCCACTTGCCCGCGAAGTCGCTCAGCGCGCCCAGCGTGGTGTGGCCGATGCCGCGCTTGGGCGTGGTGACGGCGCGCAGGAAGGCCGGGTCGTCGTCCTCGTTGACGATCAGGCGCAGCCAGGCGCACAGGTCCTTGATCTCGGCGCGGTCGAAGAAGCTCTGGCCGCCGGACACCTTGTAGGGTATCTGCGCGGCGCGCAGCTTCTGCTCGAACACGCGCGACTGGTGGTTGGCGCGGTACAGGATGGCGAAGTCGGCGAACTTCACGCGCGCGTCGTTGCCGCGCAGCGCCTGGATGCGTGCCACGGCCCGCTCGGCCTCGTGCTCCTCGCCGTCGCACTGCACCACCTGCACCGGCTCGCCGTCGCCGAGGTCGCTCCAGAGCTTCTTCTGGAAGATCTTCGGGTTCAGAGCGATGACCTCGTTGGCCGCGCGCAGGATGGCACCGGTGGAGCGGTAGTTCTGCTCCAGCGGGATCACCTTCAGCGTGGGGTACTCGGCCGGCAGGCGCTTCAGGTTCTCGATGGTGGCGCCGCGCCAGCCGTAGATGCTCTGGTCGTCGTCGCCCACGGCCGTGAAGCGCGCGCGCTCGGGATCGCCCACCAGTTGCTTGAGCAGCTCGTACTGCACGGCGTTGGTGTCCTGGTACTCGTCCACCAGCACGTGCTGGAACAGCTTCTGCCACTTCGCGCGCGTCTCCTCGTCGCGCTGCAGCAGCTTCAGCGGGAAGCCGATCAGGTCGTCGAAGTCGACGGCCGAGTAGGCGGTGAGGCGCTCCTCGTAGAGCTTCATCACGCGGGCGGCCACCTGCTCGTCGGCGTCCTTGGCCGCGTGCGGCGCCGCGTCGCTGTTGATGCCCATGTTCTTCCACAGGCTGATCGTCCACTGCCACTGGCGCGCCAGCTTGATGTCCGTCGTCGCGCCCGCATCCTTGAGCACGTTGAGCACGTCGTCGGAGTCGAGGATGGAGAACTGGTCCTTCAGGCCAAGCTTCTGGCCGTCCTCGCGCAGCATGCGCACGCCCAGCGAGTGGAACGTGCTGATGGCCAGGTCCTTGGCCGCCCGCGAGCCCACCAGCTGCTTGGCCCGCTCGCGCATTTCCTGCGAGGCCTTGTTGGTGAAGGTGATGGCCGCGATGTTCTTCGGCGCCAGGCCGTGCTGCAGCAGCCGCACGATCTTGTAGGTGATCACGCGCGTCTTGCCGGAGCCGGCGCCCGCCAGCACCAGGCACGGGCTGTCGAGGTGGTGCACGGCCTCCATCTGCGCGTTGTTCAGCCCGGACGCGGTGACGGACGCGGTGGCATGCGGGGAACGGGAATCGGGAGTGGCGGCCATGGAGCGGGAGACGGGAACCGGAACAGCGAAAAAAGACGGGAACCCGCTCGCCGGAGTCGCTCCGATCATAGCGGCCCGACCTCCGACGTCCCGCGTGGCGGCCTGTGCTAGACGCCGTTCGGCCCGCCAATTGCTGCATCGGCAAGCGCCCGCGGCGGAATGCCCCGCCCTGGTGCATGTCTGGGTGCATCCGCAAGCCTGGATTCAGGTTTCGTGCTCAACATAGGGAAACTGCGTGCCGACACATTGCACGCCCCCCTGCAGTTACCCGAGAATCCTGCTCGCACCGTTTCCGGTCGAGCGTTCCGGCGTTTTCTTCATCCACATGAAAGAAAAAGAAGGAAGCACGTAAACCGTTCGTGCCCGGGCTTCGTTAAATCCACGACCCCGCGTCATTCCACTCTTAAAGGTTTCACCATGAAGAAGATCCTCGCCGCCGTCCTGTCCCTGGCCACCGTTGCCGCTTTCGCCCAAGCCCCGGCTCCCGCCGCGCAAACGGCCACCGCCTCGCCGGACGTCGCCGCGTCGGCCGTCGCCAAGAAGGCCGCCAAGCACAAGGCCAAGAAGGCCGCCAAGGCTGCCAAGGCTGCTTCGGCCATGTAATTCCAGCCGCGCGGCTCGCGCCGCGCCAGGAATCAAAAAAAACCGATCCGGTTGCCCGGGTCGGTTTTTTTTTGGTTCTTCGCCGATCTGCGGGGTGCATTGGTGGTTTGCGGGACGCGCTGGGTCAGGCACGACTCACCGGGGGAGCTTGTTTTGTTCGTGTCCCCCGGCCTTCGGCCTCCTCCTTTTACCTCACAAAACAAGCTCCCCC
>FTKD01007209.1_pt1 | contig 86542 bp, 87 predicted proteins | sample 1658191 | NCBI WGS metagenome assembly FTKD01 (sample SAMEA3914808, study PRJEB12502) | metagenome | biome: forest; material: soil | place: Canada | collected 2011-08-03 | depth 0.3 m
GACGACACCCCGATCATCAAGGGCTCGGCCAAGCTGGCCCTCGAAGGCGACAAGGGCGAGCTGGGCGAAGAGGCCATCATGAAGCTGGCCGACGCGCTCGACACGTACATCCCGACGCCCGAGCGTGCCGTCGACGGCGCGTTCCTGATGCCGGTGGAAGACGTGTTCTCGATCTCGGGTCGCGGCACGGTGGTGACCGGCCGTATCGAACGCGGCATCGTCAAGGTCGGCGAGGAAATCGAGATCGTGGGTATCTCGGCCACGCAAAAGACGACCTGCACGGGCGTGGAGATGTTCCGCAAGCTGCTCGACCAGGGCCAGGCCGGCGACAACGTCGGTATCCTGCTGCGCGGCACCAAGCGCGAAGACGTCCAGCGCGGCCAGGTGCTGTGCAAGCCGAACTCGGTCAAGCCGCACACGCACTTCACGGGCGAGATCTACGTGCTGTCCAAGGACGAAGGCGGCCGTCACACGCCGTTCTTCAACAACTATCGTCCCCAGTTCTACTTCCGCACGACGGACGTGACGGGCGCGATCGAGCTGCCCAAGGACAAGGAAATGGTCATGCCGGGCGACAACGTGTCGATCACGGTCAAGCTGATCGCCCCGATCGCGATGGAAGAAGGCCTGCGCTTCGCCATCCGTGAAGGCGGCCGCACCGTCGGCGCCGGCGTCGTTGCCAAGATCATCGAGTAACTCTTGCGTGATGCGGGCGCGCCGCCTCCGGGCGTCGCGCCCAGTTTCCCGAACTTCCGTCGGCTCCGCCGACATCGCTCTTTGAGGACATCACCATGCAAAAGCAAAAGATCCGTATCCGCCTGAAGGCATTCGACTACAAGCTGATCGACCAGTCGGCCCTGGAAATCGTCGAGACCGCCAAGCGCACCGGCGCCATCGTCAAGGGCCCGGTGCCCCTGCCGACCCGCCTGCAGCGTTTCGACATCCTGCGTTCGCCGCACGTGAACAAGACCAGCCGCGACCAGTTCGAAATCCGCACGCACCAGCGCCTGATGGACATCGTCGACCCGACGGACAAGACCGTCGACGCGCTGATGAAGCTCGACCTGCCCGCGGGCGTGGACGTCGAGATCAAGCTGCAGTAAGCAAAGGGCGGTTGCGGGGTTCCCCGCATCTGCTACAATCGCTGGCTCTGCGAGAAGCCCCACGGCCATGGCGTTCAAAACGTCGGCCGAGGGGCTTTTACGCTGGAACCAAGTCAGCCCGGCCAATCGATGTCGGGTATGTGAAACAAAGGCTCTGAGCTGAGAGGCGAAGGGGCTGGAGAAAAACCATGAGTCTGAGCAACCGTCTAGGTTTGCTGGGTCGCAAGGTGGGCATGATGCGCATCTTCACGGACGACGGCGACGCCGTTCCTGTGACGGTGATCGACGTGTCCAACAACCGCGTCACCCAAGTGAAGTCCGTCGATACCGACGGCTACACCGGCGTCCAGGTCGCTTTCGGCACGCGCAAGGCATCGCGCGTGATCAAGCCGGCAGCTGGCCACCTCGCCAAGGCCGGCGTCGAAGCCGGCACCATCCTGAAGGAATTCCGGGTCACCCCGGAAGTCGCCGCTGAGTACAAGCCGGGCACCGTCGTGCCGGTCGGCCTGTTCGAAGTGGGCCAGCTCGTCGACGTGCAAGGCACCTCGATCGGCAAGGGCTTCACGGGCACCATCAAGCGCCACAACTTCAGCTCGCAGCGCGCGTCGCACGGCAACAGCCGTTCGCACAACGTGCCGGGCTCGATCTCGATGGCGCAGGATCCGGGCCGCGTGTTCCCGGGCAAGCGCATGTCGGGTCACCTGGGCGACGTCACCGTCACCGTGCAGAACCTCGACATCATCCGTGTCGACGCGGAGCGTTCGCTCCTGCTCGTCCGCGGTGCGATCCCCGGTTCGAAGAACGGCCATGTGGTCGTGCGCCACGCCGTCAAGGTCAAGGCCAAGAAGGGAGCCAACTGATGCAACTCGAGCTCCTCAACGAACAAGGTCAGACCACTTCGAAGGTCGACGCGCCGGACACCGTGTTCGCGCGTGACTACAACGAAGCGCTGATCCATCAACTCGTGGTCGCCTTCCAGGCCAACGCGCGCCAAGGCACGCGTTCGCAGAAGAACCGCGAAGAAGTCAAGCACAGCACGAAGAAGCCGTGGGCCCAGAAGGGCACCGGCCGCGCTCGTTCCGGCATGACCTCGTCGCCGATCTGGCGTGGAGGCGGTCGCGCCTTCCCGAATCGCGTGGACGAGAACTTCACGCAGAAGCTGAACAAGAAGATGTATCGCGCCGGCATGGCGTCGATCCTCTCGCAGCTGGCTCGTGATGGTCGCCTGGCCGTCGTCGACTCGTTCGACATCGACGCCCCCAAGACCAAGCTGCTGGCGCAGAAGTTCAAGGACATGAGCCTGAGCTCCGTGATGGTCATCTCCGACAACGTCGGCGACAACCTCGCGCTGGCCTCGCGCAACCTGCCCAACGTGCTCGTCACCGAGCCGCGTTATGCCGATCCCCTGTCGCTGGTCTTCTACAAGAAGGTCCTGGTGACGAAGGCTGCGATCGAGCAGTTCAAGGAGATGTACGCATGAGCGCCGCCAAGAAATTCGATGAGAACCGTCTTGCGACGATCCTGATGGCTCCGATCATCTCGGAAAAGGCCACCAGCGTCGCCGAGAAGAACAACCAGGTGTTGTTCAAGGTCCTGCGCGACGCCACCAAGCCCGAGATCAAGGCTGCCGTCGAGCTGCTCTTCAAGGTCGAAGTCGAAAGCGTTTCGACGGTCGTCCAAAAGGGCAAGGTCAAGAAATTCGGGCGTTCCATCGGCCGTCGCGACCACGTCAAGAAGGCGTACGTGTCGCTGAAGGCCGGGCAAGAGCTCAACTTCTCCGGGGAGGCCGCGTAAATGGCCGTCATCAAACTCAAGCCGACTTCGCCGGGCCGCCGTGCCGTGGTGAAGGTCGTGCACGCGCACCTGCACAAGGGCAAGCCCGAAGCTTCGCTGCTCGAGCCCCAGAAGCAGAACGCCGGCCGCAACAACAACGGCCACATCACGATCCGCCACAAGGGCGGTGGTCACAAGCACCACTACCGTGTCGTCGACTTCGTGCGTTCCAAGGACGGCATCCCGGCCAAGGTCGAGACGATCGAATACGACCCGAACCGTACGGCCCACATCGCGCTGGTGTGCTATGCCGACGGCGAGCGTCGCTACATCATCGCCCCGCGTGGCCTGGAAGTGGGTTCCACGGTCGTGTCCGGTGCCGAGGCGCCGATCAAGGCCGGCAACACGCTGCCCATCCGCAACATCCCGGTCGGCTCGATCATCCACTGCGTCGAGATGCAGCCTGGCAAGGGCGCGCAGATCGCGCGTTCGGCCGGCACGTCCGTGACGCTGATGGCGCGCGAAGGCATCTACGCCCAGGTTCGCCTGCGCTCGGGTGAAGTCCGCAAGATCCATATCGACTGCCGCGCCACCATCGGCGAAACCTCCAACGAAGAGCACAACCTGCGCCAGTACGGCAAGGCTGGTGCGAAGCGCTGGAAGGGCATCCGCCCGACCGTTCGCGGTGTGGCGATGAACCCGGTGGATCACCCGCACGGCGGCGGCGAAGGCCGCACCGGCGAGGGTCAAGTCCCTGTGTCTCCGTGGAACACGATGACCAAGGGCTACCGCACGCGGAACAACAAGCGTACGCAGACGATGATCGTCTCGCGCCGCAAGAAGTAAGGCTAGACCATGGCACGCTCTCTAAAGAAGGGTCCCTTCGTGGACCACCACCTTCTGGCAAAGGCCGAAAAGGCCGTTGCCACCAAGGACAAGAAGCCCATCAAGACCTGGTCGCGCCGCTCGACGATCCTGCCGGACTTCATCGGCCTGACGATCGCCGTGCACAACGGCAAGCAGCACGTTCCCGTGTACGTGTCCGACCAGATGGTCGGCCACAAGCTCGGCGAATTCGCGCTGACGCGGACCTTCAAGGGTCACCCGGCCGACAAGAAGGCCAAGCGCTAAGGAGCTGACGATGGAAACCAAAGCAATCGTCCGTGGCGTGCGACTGTCCAGCGACAAGGGTCGCCTGGTCGCCGACCTGATCCGCGGCAAGAAGGTGGGCCACGCGCTCAACGTCCTCGAGTTCACGCAGAAGAAGGCCGCCGGCATCATCAAGAAGGCGCTCGAATCTGCCATCGCCAATGCGGAGCACAACGACGGCGCCGACATCGACGAGCTCAAGATCACCTCGATCTACGTCGAGCAGGGCACCACCCTGAAGCGTTTCTCGGCCCGTGCAAAGGGTCGTGGCAACCGCATCAGCAAGGGTACCTGCCACATCTACGTGACCGTCGGTAACTGACGCCAAGGAAGACTATGGGACAGAAAATCCACCCAACCGGCTTCCGCCTGCCCGTGACCCGGGCCTGGGCGTCGCGCTGGTACGCATCGAACCGCAACTTCAGCCAGATGCTGGCCGAAGACCTGAAGGTTCGTGAATTCCTGAAGGCCAAGCTCAAGAATGCCGCGGTCTCGCGCATCCTGATCGAACGCCCCGCCAAGAACGCCCGCATCACGATCTACTCGGCTCGTCCGGGTGTCGTGATCGGCAAGAAGGGCGAAGACATCGAGAACCTGAAGGCCGCTCTCGCGAAGCTGCTGAACGTGCCGGTGGCAGTCAACATCGAGGAAGTGCGCAAGCCTGAAATCGATGCGCAGCTGATCGCCGACTCGATCACCCAGCAGCTCGAGAAGCGCATCATGTTCCGCCGCGCCATGAAGCGCGCGATGCAGAACGCGATGCGCCTGGGCGCCCAGGGCATCAAGATCATGTCGTCGGGTCGCCTGAACGGCATCGAAATCGCCCGCTGCGAGTGGTACCGCGAAGGTCGCGTGCCCCTCCACACGCTGAAGGCCGACATCGACTACGGCTTCTCCGAAGCCAAGACGACGTACGGCGTCATCGGCTGCAAGGTCTGGGTCTACCGCGGTGACCGCCTCGCCAACGGCGAAGCGCCCGTGATCCCGAAGACCGAAGGCGAAGACGATCGTCGTGGCCCGCGTGGTCCGCGCCGTGATGACCGTGGTGGCCGTGGCGCCCCGCGCAGCAACGACCGTGGTGGCCCGCGTGACGGCGCCCCGCGTGCCGACGCCGCTGCTCCGGCTGGCGATGCCAAGCCGGCCGTCAAGCGCGTCGTGCGCAAGGCTCCGGCAGCAGCGGCCCCGGCCGCCGCCGCCGAAGGCAAAGGAGAATAAGACATGCTGCAACCAGCACGCCGCAAGTTCCGCAAGGAACAGAAGGGCCGCAACACCGGTATCGCCACTCGTGGCGCCGCCGTCTCGTTCGGCGAATTCGGCCTGAAGGCCACCGAGCGCGGCCGCATCACGGCCCGCCAGATCGAAGCTGCCCGTCGTGCGATCTCGCGCCACATCAAGCGCGGTGGCCGCATCTTCATCCGTATCTTCCCGGACAAGCCGATTTCGCAGAAGCCTGCCGAAGTCCGGATGGGTAACGGCAAGGGCAATCCGGAGTACTACGTCGCTGAAATCCAGCCAGGCAAGGTGCTCTACGAACTCAATGGTGTGCCGGAGCAACTGGCCCGCGAAGCGTTCACGCTCGCGGCCGCCAAGCTGCCCCTGAGCTGCACCTTCGTCACGCGCCAGCTCGGCCTGTGACCCGGAGGAACTATGAAAGCATCTGAACTGCGGACCAAGGACGTCCCGGCGCTCGAGAAGGAAGTCACCGACCTCCTGCGCGCCCACTTCGGCCTGCGCATGCAGAAGGGCACTCAACAGCTGACGAACCATTCGCAGCTGAAGAACACCCGTCGCGACATCGCTCGTGCCAAGACCATCCTTGCCGAGAAGAAGGGAGCCGCGAAGTGACGCAAGCTCAAGAGACCAACACGCGCACCCTCGTCGGCCGCGTCGTCAGCGACAAGCGCTCCAAGACCATCACGGTGCTCGTCGAGCGCCGCGTGATCCACGAGCTGTACGGCAAGATCGTCGGACGCTCGCGCAAGTACCACGCCCATGACGAAAAGGGCGAGTACAAGATGGGTGACCTGGTCGAGATCGCCGAAACGCGTCCCATCTCGAAGACCAAGAGCTGGGTCGTGACCAAGCTGCTCGAGAAGGCCCGCCTGGCCTGATCGACACGCTGCGCGGGAGTCAATTCCCGCTGCCGCACAATGCGGCCGGAACGCTGGAATACTGGCGTCCCGGCCGTTTTTCATTTCCAGGAGCAAGACATGACGATCAAGGTAGGCGACAAGCTGCCCGCGGGCACCCTCAAGGAATTCATCGAGGTCGAGACCGAGGGCTGCTCTTTGGGCCCCAACAACGTCGACGTGGCCGCGGCCACCGCCGGCAAGACCATCGCGATCTTCGCGCTGCCCGGCGCCTTCACGCCCACCTGCTCAGCCAAGCACGTGCCCGGCTACGTCGCCCAGTTCGACGCGCTGCGCGCCGCCGGCGTCGACGAGATCTGGTGCCTGTCGGTGAACGACGCGTTCGTGATGGGCGCCTGGGCGCGCGACCAGAAGACGGCCGGCAAGGTGCGCATGCTGGCCGACGGCTCGGCCGCGTTCACCAACGCCGTGGGCCTGCCGCTGGACCTCACCGCCAACGGCATGGGCGTGCGCTCGCAGCGCTACTCGACGCTGGTGGTCGACGGCGTCGTCAAGACGCTCAACGTCGAGGCGCCGGGCAAGTTCGAGGTCAGCAACGCCGAGACGATGCTGGGCCAGGCGAAAGCCTTGAAGAGCTGACGCGCCAGGCGCGCCCGCCAAGGCCGCCCGCGCGTCACGCGCGCGCGGCCTTCGTGCTTGCATGGGCGCGACGCACCCCGCAGCCGTGCCTGGCGGAATGCGCAGCGGCCCGGTCGCTCAGTTCGCGGCGGTGGTGGCCGCCCGGCCGATGTTGGCCGCCAGGAAGGCCTCCATGCGGCGATAGAAGTCGACCCGGTCCTTCTGGACGGAGAAGCCGTGGCCTTCTTCCGGGTAGTAGACCCAGGTCACCGGCGCATGGGCAGCGTCGAGGGCGTCGTGCATCGCCGTGGCTTGCTCGATCGGCACGCGGTGGTCGCGGCCGCCGTGGGTCAGCAGCAGCGGCTGCTTGATGCGCGCCGCCAGCTTCAGCGGCGACGTGGCGGCGAACTGTGCGGCATCCTTCTCGCGATCGCCCACCGTCACCGGCATGCCGTAGCCTTTCCAGTCGTCCGACATGTCGCTCCACCACGTCTCGTACATCATGCCGAGGTCGGCGACGGCCGAGCGGGCGATGCCGCAGCGGTAGAGCTCGGGATAGCGGATCAGGCCCATCAGCGTCGCGTAGCCGCCGAAACTGCCGCCCGCGATGCAGGTGCGCTTCGCGTCGGACCAGCCCTGGGCCGCGGCCCAGCGCGTGGCGTCGGCGATGTCGTCCTGGGTCGCCAGGCCCCATTGCCTGAAGCCGGCCGCCTCGAGCTCGGTGCCGTAGCCGGCGCTGCCGCGGAATTCGGGCTTGACCACCAGGTAGCCGCGCGAGGCCAGGAACTGCGATTCGTCGTCCCATTCCCAGCTCCAGCCGCGGACGTTCGGGCCGCCGTGCACCAGCACGACGGTGGGCCATGGCCCCTTGCCGTGCGGCTTGGTCACGTAGACCGGGAACTCGCGCCCGTCGCGCGCCTTGATGCGATAGAAGTCGGTGTCGGCCATCAGGCGCGGATCGATCGCCGGGCGCGACGCCGAGACGCTGCGCAGCCCCGCGTCGCCCGGGCCGTACAGGAAGTACTGCGCCGGCGCGCGGTCGGACAGGGACGTCACCAGCAGCGGCGTGCCGCTGGCGCACGCCGCCACCTGCACGATGTTCGCGCGGCCGGGCAGGGCCGCGTCGATCTTCGCCTGCGCCGCGGCCATCGCGGGATCGAACCAGGCCGTGCCGAGGGCGTCCGAGCGGTAGTGCAGGCCCAGCACCTTGTGCGTGCAGTGGTCCTCCACCAGGTCGCCTTCGAAATCGAAGCCCTTGATGCTGACCATGGGCTCGGCGTCGGGCTGCCAGCGCGTCTCGTCGAAGCGGTAGAGCGCGGTCGTCCTGGCGGCGCCGTTGCCGCCGCGGACCAGGTACAGGCTCCCGTCCACGCCGCCGATCGCCCTCGCGACGCCGTCGGCGTTCACGTCGTACGCCCGAAATCGGGCGGCGGCCTTCCAGGCGCCGTCCTTGGGCACCATCACCGCCGCCTCGCCGTCGTGCACCGTGAGCACCGCTCGCACGCGGCCCAGGTCGTCGATGGTCCAGTCCTGCGCATGCTCGGCGACCTGCCCGTCGACGATGGCGTGCAGCTCGCCCGTGCGGGTATCGAGGCGCTTGGGCAGCGTGTACAGCCGCTCCTCGTGATAGCGATTGGCGCTGCCGTTGGACGGCACCACCACTTCGCGTTCGACGATCACGTCGTCGGAGCCGTCGCGGATCACCGACTCCAGCTCGTAGTCGGCGGTGAGCATCCGCTGCTTGATGTTGGTGCCGGTCACCTCGTTCTCCTCGCCGTCCGCGCGGATGAGCTGACGCTGGTTGCTGCCGTCGCGATCGACGGCCCACAGCCCGTGCCAGGCGCCGTAGCGGGTGATGCCGTTCTCGAAGTTCTGCCGGAAGACGAGGCGCTTGTCGCTGACCCAGGCCACGCCGCCGACGTCGGTGTCGTGGAAGCGCGCAATGACGGCCACCTTCTTCATCGTGGCCGTGTCGATGACCGCGAGCACGCGGTGGCCGTCGACCCGCATCTGCACGGCCAGGGCGTCGCCCGAGGGTGAGAGCAGGGGTTCCCACAGCAGCGGGTTCTCGAAGAACGCCTCCACCGGGATGGCGGCCGGATCGCTCGCCGCAGGAGCGCCGAAGGCCGATGCGCACGCCAGCGGCCAGGCCGCCGCGAAGGCGGCTTTCCAGATGTTCATCTTCATGCTGCGCGGCCTCCCTGCCGCAGGACTCGCCGGTCCCGAATCGATTTCGCGCCGCCCTCGGGGCGTGCGCGCCTGCCCACGGCGCAGATGTTGACGCGAAGCTGTCCTCCGCCGCGACCGAACAAACCCGCAACTCTGCCATGGCGAGGCGGCGCCGGAAAAGAATCCGCGCCCACGTTTGACACGCGCCGACGATCCGGTGCATAATGGCCGACTTCGCCGAAGAGGCGTGAGCAACGCTTGCCGCCATCAGTCAACACTGGTGGCATCTGGAGTGACCAGAAAGCAGTGTTGCAAGCCTTCAGAGGAATTTCAGCCCAACCGGGGCGATCTTGAAGCCGCGGGCCTTGCCTGCAGTCGAAAGCGCGCACTGACGGGCCCAATACTGACCGCTCTCGGGTGTTGCCGTCTGCGGGAGCAAGTTGGGGATAAACCATGATTCAAATGCAGTCGCGACTCGACGTCGCGGACAACACCGGTGCGAAGTCCGTCCAGTGCATCAAGGTGCTCGGCGGCTCGAAGCGCCGTTACGCAGGCATTGGTGACGTGATCAAGGTCAGCATCAAGGAAGCCGCGCCGCGTGGCCGCGTCAAGAAGGGCGAGGTCTACAACGCCGTCGTCGTTCGCACCGCCAAGGGCGTCCGCCGCCAGGACGGCTCGCTGATCAAGTTCGACGGCAACGCCGCCGTCCTGCTCAACGCCAAGCTGGAGCCGATCGGCACCCGCATCTTCGGCCCCGTGACGCGCGAACTGCGCTCCGAGCGCTTCATGAAGATCGTGTCGCTGGCACCGGAAGTGCTCTAAGCGCGCCCGCAGTACAAGGAAACGCCATGAACAAGATCCGCAAGGGTGACCAGGTCATCGTGACCACCGGTCGCGACAAGGGCAAGCGCGGCACCGTCGCCGAGCGCGTCGACGAGCAGCTGCTGCTGGTCGAAGGCATCAACGTGGTCAAGAAGCACGTGAAGCCGAACCCGCTGAAGGGCACCACCGGTGGTGTCATCGACAAGACGATGCCCATCCAGCAGTCCAACGTCGCGCTTTTCAACCCCGCCACCGGCAAGGCCGATCGCGTGGGCATCAAGATTCTGGCTGATGGCAAGAAGGTTCGCGTCTTCAAGTCCAGCGGCGAAGAAGTCAAGGCATAAGAGGTCCGACATGGCTCGTCTCCAAACCTATTACCGCGAAACCATCGTTCCGGGCCTGACCGAGAAGTTCGGCTACAAGTCCGTGATGGAAGTGCCGCGTCTGACCAAGATCACCCTGAACATGGGTGTGTCCGAGGCCGTCGCCGACAAGAAGGTCATGGATCACGCCGTCGGCGACCTGACCAAGATCGCCGGCCAGAAGCCCGTGGTCACCAAGTCGAAGAAGGCCATCGCCGGCTTCAAGATCCGTGACGGCGTGCCCATCGGCTGCATGGTCACGCTGCGTGGCGTCCAGATGTACGAATTCCTGGACCGCTTCGTCACCGTCGCCCTGCCGCGCGTTCGCGACTTCCGTGGTATCTCCGGCCGTTCGTTCGATGGCCGCGGCAACTACAACATCGGCGTGAAAGAGCAGATCATCTTCCCGGAAATCGAGTACGAGAAGATCGACGCGATCCGTGGCATGAACATCTCGATCACCACCACGGCGAAGAACGACGAAGAGTGCAAGGCACTGCTCGCGGCGTTCAAGTTCCCGTTCAAGAACTGAGGCGCCCCATGGCAAAGACTTCCCTCATCCAGCGCGAAGCCAAGCGCGAAGCGACGGTTGCCAAGTACGCGAAGAAGCGTGCCGAGCTCGCCGCCATCATCAACGATGCCAAGCGCAGCGACGAAGAGCGTTACATCGCCCGTCTCGAGCTGCAGAAGCTCCCGCGCAATTCCGCGCCGGTGCGTCTGCGCAATCGTTGCGGCCTCACCGGCCGTCCTCGCGGCACGTTCCGCAAGTTTGGTCTGGCACGCTCGAAGATCCGTGAACTCGCCTTCAAGGGCGACATTCCGGGCGTGATCAAGGCCAGCTGGTAATCAGGCGAATCAGGAGAAAACAGCATGAGCATGAGTGATCCTATCGCCGACATGCTGACCCGCATCCGCAACGCGCAGAGCGTTGAGAAGCCGGTTGTCAGCATGCCTTCGTCGAAGCTCAAGGTCGCAATCGCCCAAGTCCTGAAGGACGAAGGCTACATCGACTCGTTCGCGATCAAGACCGAGGGCGTCAAGTCCGAGCTCGAGATCTCGTTGAAGTACTACGCGGGCCGTCCCGTCATCGAGCGCATCGAGCGCGTGAGCCGTCCCGGCCTGCGCATCTATCGCGGCCGTGACGCGATCCCGACGGTCATGAACGGCCTGGGCGTGGCGATCGTCACCACCCCCAAGGGCGTGATGACCGACCGCAAGGCGCGCGCCAATGGCGTCGGCGGCGAAGTTCTCTGCTACGTCGCCTAAGGAGATATAGCAATGTCCCGCGTAGGTAAGATGCCGATCAACGTCCCGCAAGGCGTGGACGTCTCGATCACGGCAGACCAGATCACCGTCAAGGGCGCCAACGGCACCCTGGTCCGTGCGGCCAACTCGCTGGTCGAGATCCGCAAGGAAGGCGCCGTCCTGTCGTTCGCTCCGGCCAACGACGGCATGGAAGCCAACGCCATGAGTGGCACGATGCGCGCTCTGGTCAACAACATGGTCAACGGCGTCAGCAAGGGCTTCGAGAAGAAGCTGACCCTGGTGGGCGTGGGCTTCCGTGCCCAGGCTGCCGGCGCCAAGCTGAACCTGCAGATCGGTTTCTCGCACCCCGTCGTCAAGGACATGCCCGCCGGCATCACGGTGGCCTGCCCGACGCAGACGGAGATCGTGATCAAGGGCTCCGACCGCCAGGTCGTGGGCCAGATCGCGGCCGAAGTGCGCGCCATCCGTCCGCCCGAGCCCTACAAGGGCAAGGGTATCCGCTACGCCGATGAGCGCGTGGTGCTGAAAGAGACGAAGAAGAAGTAAGGAGCGACACCATGCTGAACAAGAAAGAACAACGGCTGCGCCGCTCGCGTCAAACGCGGGCCCGCATCGCCAAGCAAGATGTCGCTCGTCTGACGGTCTTCCGTTCGAACCTGCACATCTACGCCAGCGTGATTTCCGTCGACGGCGCCAGCGTCGTCGCCTCGGCCTCGACCGCCGAGAAGGAAGTCCGCGAACAGCTCAAGAGCGGTGGCAACACCGCGGCGGCGGCTGCCGTCGGCAAGCGCATCGCCGAAAAGGCGAAGGCTGCCGGCATCGAGAAGGTGGCGTTCGACCGTGCTGGCTTCGCCTACCACGGCCGTGTCAAGGCTCTGGCGGAAGCGGCTCGCGAAGCCGGCCTCCAGTTCTGACCGTCAACGAAGGAATCTGAAATGGCAAAGTTCCAACCTCGCGTTCAGGACGAAGGTCGTGACGACGGTCTGAAGGAAAAGATGATCGCGGTCAACCGCGTCACCAAGGTCGTGAAGGGCGGTCGTATCCTCGGCTTCGCTGCACTGACGGTGGTGGGCGACGGCGACGGTCGCATCGGCATGGGCAAGGGCAAGGCGCGTGAAGTGCCGGTCGCCGTGACGAAGGCCATGGATGCGGCTCGCCGCAACATGGTCAAGGTCAGCCTGAAGAACGGCTCGATCCACCACAACGTCCGTGGCGAACACGGCGCGGCCAAGGTGCTGATGGCGCCGGCGCCCGCCGGTACCGGCATCATCGCCGGCGGCCCGATGCGCGCGGTGTTCGAAGTCATGGGCATCACCGACATCGTCGCCAAGAGCCTGGGCTCGAGCAATCCGTACAACATGGTTCGCGCGACGCTCGACGCGTTGAACAGCGCCACCACCCCGGCCGACATCGCCGCCAAGCGCGGCAAGTCGATCGAGGACATCCTGGGCTGAGGCCCGGGACAGGAGAACCGACATGGCCGACAACATGACCAACAAGCAGACCGTCACCGTCAAGCTGGTGCGCAGCATCATCGGCACCAAGCACGAGCACCGCGCCACGGTGCGTGGCCTGGGCCTGCGTCGCCTGAACAGCGTCTCGACGCTGGAAGACACGCCCGCCGTCCGCGGCATGATCAACAAGGTCGACTACCTGATCCAGGTGCTGTAAGCGCCGGCCAGGTCACGACAAGGGGCATCACATGCAACTCAACACCATCAAGCCGTCCGAAGGCTCGAAGAAGAACCGCCGCCGCGTCGGTCGCGGCATCGGCTCGGGCCTGGGCAAGACCGGCGGCCGCGGCCACAACGGTCAGAAGTCCCGTGCGGGCGGCTACCACAAGGTCGGCTTCGAAGGCGGCCAGATGCCGCTGCAACGTCGTCTTCCGAAGCGCGGCTTCAAGTCGGCGCAGCTGAAGTACAACGGCGAAGTCACGCTGTCGGAACTGCAGGCGCTGGCCATCGACGAAATCGATGTCCAGTCGCTGAAGCAAGCTGGTCTGATCGGCGAGATCGTCAAGCACGTCAAGGTCATCAAGTCGGGTGAACTGAGCCGCAAGGTCACGCTGAAGGGCGTGAGCGCGACGGCCGGCGCCAAGGCCGCGATCGAAGCCGCCGGCGGTTCGCTGGCTGCCTGAACGCGCCCCCCATTGAACGTTTCCTGAACGCTTCCACACGTGGCAACCTCCCAGAATCAACTCGCCAAGTCGGGCAAATTCGGTGATCTGTATCGCCGGGTGATGTTCCTGCTCCTGGCGCTGGTGGTCTACCGCATCGGCGGGCATGTGCCCGTCCCGGGTGTGAACCCGGACGCGCTCGCGCAGCTGATGAAGAGCCAGCAGGGCGGCATCCTGGGCATGTTCAACATGTTCTCGGGCGGCTCGCTGGCACGCGCGTCGGTTCTGGCGCTGGGCATCACGCCCTACATCTCGTCGTCCATCATCATGCAGATCATGGGCTACGTGGTGCCGAGCCTGGAAGCGTTGAAGAAGGAAGGCGAGTCGGGTCGTCGCAAGATCACCCAGTACACGCGCTACGGCACGCTGGCGCTTGCCGCCGTCCAGTCGTATTTCATCTCGGCTGGCCTGCAGCATTCGCCTGGCCTCGTGCTGGATCCGGGCTTCGGCTTCGTGTTCGGCGCCGTGGTCAGCCTGACGGCGGGCACGATGTTCTTGATGTGGCTCGGCGAGCAGATCACGGAACGCGGTCTCGGCAACGGCATCTCGATCCTGATCTTCGCGGGCATCGCCGCGGGCCTTCCGAGCGCCATCACGCGCCTGCTGAGCCTGGTGAGCGAAGGCAACATGAATCCGGTCGTCGCGCTGTTCATCCTGGCCCTGGTGGGTGCGGTGACGTTCGCGGTGGTCTTCGTCGAACGCGGCCAGCGCAAGATCCTGGTCAACTACGCGAAGCGCCAGGTCGGCAACAAGGTCTACGGCGGCCAGTCGTCGCACCTGCCCCTGAAGCTGAACATGGCCGGCGTGATCCCGCCGATCTTCGCGTCGTCGATCATCCTGCTGCCGGCCACGATCGTGAATTCGCTGGCCACCAGCGACAGCCTGCGCTGGCTGAAGAACATGTCGTCGGCGCTGTCTCCGGGCCAGCCGATCTACGTGATGCTGTACGCCGCGATGATCGTGTTCTTCTGCTTCTTCTACACCGGGTTGGTGTTCAACAGCCACGAAACGGCAGACAACCTGAAGAAGAGCGGCGCGTTCATCCCGGGCATCCGTCCGGGCCAGCAGACCGCGAAGCATATCGACAAGATCCTGGCCAGGCTGACGCTGGCGGGCGCCATCTACATCACGCTGGTGTGCCTGCTGCCGGAGTTCCTGGTGTTGAAGTACAACGTGCCGTTCTATTTCGGTGGAACGTCGCTGCTGATCATCGTCGTCGTCACGATGGATTTCTGGGCCCAGGTTCAGAGCTACGTGATGAGCCAGCAATACGAATCGTTGCTGACGAAGGCGAAGTTCAAGGGTTGATTTGAATTCGAGGCGTTCGTGACCATCTGGTCCGGTCGTCGGTGAAGTTGGGTTTCGCGCTCGCCTCGGTCGACGAGCGAAGCGAGTGTTTGAAGAGAGTCAAGGAGCAGACCATGAAAGTCTCGGCATCTGTCAAGAAAATGTGTCGCAATTGCAAGGTGATCCGCCGCAAGGGCGTCGTCCGCGTGATTTGTACCGACCCGCGCCACAAGCAGCGCCAGGGTTGAGTCTGCGGACCATAGAAGCATCACAAGGACACGCAAATGGCACGTATTGCAGGCATCAACATCCCGCCGCACAAGCACACCGAAATCGGTCTGACGGCGATCTACGGCATTGGCCGCACCACCGCTCAGCAGATCTGTGATCGCGCGGGCATCGCCTGGTCGAAGAAGGTCAAGGACCTGAACGACAGCGACCTGGAAAAGATCCGTGACGAGATCGCCAAGATGACCATCGAGGGCGACCTGCGCCGCGAGATGTCCATCAACATCAAGCGTCTGATGGATCTGGGCTGCTATCGTGGCATGCGCCATCGTCGCGGCCTGCCGGTTCGCGGCCAGCGCACGCGCACCAACGCTCGCACCCGCAAGGGTCCGAAAAAGGGTGCCCAGGCGCTGAAGAAGTGAGCTGCTGAGCTCGGCTGACGGAAATCTAGGAAAATCATGGCAAAAGCACCGAATACCGCTGCCCAACGCGTCCGCAAGAAGGTTCGCAAGAACGTGGCGGACGGCGTCGCGCACGTGCACGCATCGTTCAACAACACGATCATCACGATCACCGACCGCCAAGGCGGCGCGCTGTCGTGGGCTTCGTCCGGTGGCCAGGGCTTCAAGGGTTCGCGCAAGTCGACCCCGTTCGCTGCCCAGGTCGCTGCCGAAATGGCCGGTCGTGCCGCTCAGGAACAAGGCATCAAGAACCTCGACGTCAAGATCAAGGGCCCCGGCCCGGGTCGCGAGTCGTCGGTTCGCGCGCTGGCTTCGCTGGGCATCCGCATCACGTCCATCTCCGACGTGACGCCCGTCCCGCACAACGGCTGCCGCCCGCAAAAGCGTCGCCGCATCTGATTCGAAGACCTGGCCGGATCCGTCCGGCCGAGTTCGAATAACAGTACTGGGCGCGCAGGCGTTTTCAGTACTGCTAGAATCCCGGGTTTCCTCGCAGCCGGCAATGGTCACGTGACCCTTGCCGGCTTGCATGTCTAGTGCGCCAGGCCCTCGCCCGGTGCCGCCAGGCAGCTTGATCCCGAAGACCACCGTCTGAGCGCCATAACAACATTCGCCAGACTCGCGTCGCGTTGCATGCAACCGGCGTCAGAAAACCATTCCTCAAGGAAAACAACGTGGCACGTTACCTCGGCCCCAAGGGCAAGCTTTCCCGCCGTGAAGGCACCGACCTGTTCCTGAAGAGCGCTCGCCGCCCGATCGGTGACAAGGTCAAGTTCGACTCCAAGCCCGGCCAGCACGGCCGCACCTCCGGCTCGCGCACGTCCGACTACGGCCTGCAGCTGCGCGAAAAGCAGAAGGTCAAGCGCATGTACGGCGTGCTGGAAAAGCAGTTCCGCAAGTACTTCGCCGAAGCCGAGCGCCGCAAGGGCAACACCGGCGCCAACCTGCTGACGCTGCTGGAATCGCGCCTGGACAACGTCGTCTACCGCATGGGCTTCGGCTCGACCCGCGCCGAAGCGCGCCAGATGGTCAGCCACAAGTCGATCACGGTGAATGGCCAGTCGGTCAACATCCCGTCGTACCTGGTCAAGGTGGGCGACGTCGTCGCCGTGCGCGAGAAGTCGAAGAAGCAGCTGCGCATCGTCGACGCGATGAAGCTGGCGGAGTCCATCGGCCTGCCCGCGTGGGTGTCGGTCGACGCGACCAAGCTCGAAGGCACCTTCAAGAAGACGCCCGACCGCGACGAATTCGGCGCCGAGATCAACGAATCGATGATCGTCGAACTGTATTCGCGCTGATCCAAATTCGTGGCCGCGCTGCTCGCCTGGTGTGAGCGCCGCGGCCGCCGTCTCGTTGCGAGGCGCCGGGCCTTGCTCCGCGGATGCACAGGCTCCCGGCGTGGTCCATCAGCCTTATCGGTGTAACGAGCCGAGGGTATTGAGAGGAACAGGAAATACATGCAAACCAATCTGCTGAAGCCCAAAGCCATCAACGTCGAGCCGCTCGGCGGCCATCGCGCCAAGGTCACTCTGGAGCCGTTCGAACGCGGCTACGGGCACACCCTCGGTAACGCGCTGCGCCGGGTGCTGCTGTCGTCGATGGTGGGTTACGCGCCGACCGAAGTGACGATCGCAGGCGTGCTGCACGAGTACTCGACGGTCGACGGCGTGCAGGAAGACGTCGTCCACGTGATGCTGAACCTGAAGGGCGTCGTGTTCCGCCTGCACAACCGTGATGAGGTCACGCTGGTGCTGCGCAAGGAAGGCGAGGGCCCGGTCACGGCCGGCGACATCCAGACGCCGCATGACGTCGAGATCGTCAACCCCGAGCACATCGTGGCCCACCTTGCCCAGGGCGGCAAGCTGGACATGCAGATCAAGGTCGAGAAGGGCCGTGGCTACGTTCCGGGCAACATGCGCCGCTTCGGCGACGAGACGACGAAGGCCATCGGTCGCATCGTCCTCGACGCCTCGTTCGCGCCGGTTCGCCGCGTCAGCTACGCCGTCGAGAACGCCCGCGTCGAGCAGCGTACCGACCTGGACAAGCTCGTGATGGAGATCGAGACCAACGGCGCCATCTCGCCCGAGGAAGCGATCCGTTCGTCGGCCAAGATCCTGGTGGAACAGCTCGCCGTGTTCGCGCAGCTCGAAGGCAGCGACATCGCCGCGTTCGACCAGCCGGCCCCGCGCACCGCCCAGTTCGACCCGATCCTGCTGCGTCCGGTGGATGAGCTCGAGCTCACGGTCCGTTCGGCGAACTGCCTGAAGGCCGAGAACATCTACTACATCGGCGACCTGATCCAGCGTACCGAGACCGAGCTGCTCAAGACCCCGAACCTGGGTCGCAAGTCGCTCAACGAAATCAAGGAAGTCCTGGCTTCGCGCGGCCTCACGCTGGGCGCGCGTCTCGAGAACTGGCCTCCGCAAGGCCTCGACAAGCGTTAATCCGCTCGTCAAGGCCGCTTTTTGTAGGTTCCCGCTGCCGGGCCCGTCGCAACTGACGGGCGCCGAGTGCAAACCCCCGGTACCTGATCCGGCCGGGGTTCAATAAAGACACCAAAGGAAATCACCATGCGCCATCGTCACGGCCTCCGCAAGCTCAACCGCACCTCGTCGCACCGCCAAGCCATGTTCCGCAACATGGCCGTCTCGCTGCTGCGCCACGAAGCCATCAAGACCACGCTCCCGAAGGCCAAGGAACTGCGCCGCATCGTCGAGCCGCTGATCACGCTGGCCAAGGAACCCACGCTGGCCAACCGCCGCCTGGCTTTCGACCGCACCCGCGATCGCGAAATCGTCTCGAAGCTGTTCGACGTGCTGGGCCCGCTGTTCAAGGCGCGTCCGGGCGGCTACACCCGCATCCTGAAGATGGGCTTCCGCAACGGCGACAACGCGCCGATGGCCTTCGTCGAGCTCGTCGAGCGCTCGCACGACGGCGAAGCGGTCACCGACACGACCGAAGGCTGAGTTCGCGCGCCCGCGCGGACGTCCGCTCCGTCAGACAAAGGCCGGCACTCGCCGGCCTTTTTCATTGGGCCGGCGCGTCGCGGCGCCGGCGTGCGGCCACCGCCACCAGCAGCAGGCCGACGCCCATCGTCCAGGCCGGGCCCGACTCCGGCACGGGGCTGACGGGCGGATCGTCCGAGTACGCGATGGCCGCCACGTAGCCGCCGAACAGGCCGGTGATGGGGGTGCCGGTGTCGTTCTCGTAGCTGAGGCTCACGAAGGTCACCTCGGTGTCGTTGACGGGGCCGAACAGGCCCAGCGCGAACGCGTCGAAGCTGATCCGTTGCCATTGCGGGCCGCCGCCGTTCTCGTCGCTGATGGACAGCAGCAGGCCGCTGTCGGCGAATTCGTCGGGGGCCGTCCCCGTGGCCGATGCCGTGGCGCAGACCTGCGCCGTGATCGTCATCCGCGTCCAGGGCGAGAGCGTGAACGCGGCGGCCGAGACGCCGTCGACCAGCCCGACGGTGCCCTGGCCCGTCTCGCCTGGGCCGCCGCTGCTGGCGAACGCCGAGGCGCGCACGCTGGCGCCGCCGCCGAAGACGTTGCCGTCCAGCCGGGCCGAGCCACCGGCGAGCGGCGAGGCCGGCGTGGCGGTCGATGCCGGGCCGAAGGCGACCCCGCTCGAGGCCGAGACGGCCACGCTGGACGGCGGTGCGCCCGCCGTCACGTCGCTCTCCGACGTGCTGCCGCCCGCGCCGGCGAAACTGACGGCCGGCACGGCGCCGGGCGCGACCGCGACCACGGCCACCCGCAGCGCGGTGACGTTGATCGTCGCCGTGACGTCTGCGTGTGCCAACGGCGCGACGACCCACGCCAACACCCCCGCCAAGGCTGACGGAAGACCTCTCCAACTCGTTGCTCGACTCATGTGACCAGTCCGCCAGGCTCGATGCGGCTCTGCAGCATGGCAGGAGTCGTGCCGTCCAAGGCCTGATGCACCCGCGCGCGGCAGGAACCCGCACTAGCCGCGACAATAGCGCTCTCTTCAGGAACGACTCGGCCGCGGCCGGCTCACACCCTTCATGATCCAACTGCCATCGCTGCGTGCCGCCTGGGCGCTGTTCGCCCTGCTGCTGACGCTCCTCGCCGCCGGCCCCGCCCGCGCCGCCGACGACTTCCTCGACCCCGACCAGGCCTTCATGCTGTCGGTGCGCGTGCTCGACGCCAGGCGCGTCGAGCTGAGCTACAAGGCCGCTCCCGGCTACTACCTCTACCGCGAGCGCTTCAAGTTCGCCTCGCCCGACGCCAAGCTGGGCGAGCCCCAGATCCCGCCGGGCAAGAAGCACTACGACACCGCGCTGGAACAGGACGTCGAGACCTACCACGACGGCGTCGTCGTGGTGCTGCCCATCGCCTCCGCGGGCAAGTCGTTCACGCTGAACGCCACCCACCAGGGCTGCGCCGACAAGGGCCTGTGCTATCCGCCGCAGCCGCGCACGGTGGCCGTCACCATGAAGGCTTTCGGCGCCGATGCCGATTCCGCCAAGGTGGTGCCCAACGCCGATGCCGACGCGGCCGCGCCCGCGGGCGTCGTCGCGCCGGTCACCGCGCCGCCGCAGGGCAACGTGAGCGTGGGCAACACGCCGTTGCCCGATCCGCTGCGCAGCGTGGTGATGGGCGCGGGCGTCGCCGAGCGCGCCGGCGCCCCGGCGGCGCCCCAGCCGCCCGCGACCGCTGCCGCGCCGCAAGCCAACGACAGCGGCGTCAGCGCCGCCCTGGCCGGCGGCCACCTCTGGCTCATCATCGTCATCTGCATCGGCGCCGGCCTGGGCCTGGCGGCCACGCCATGCGTCTGGCCGATGTTCCCGATCCTGTCGTCCATCATCGCCGGCCAGGGCAACGTGACGGCGTCGCGCGGCCTGGGCCTCGCCGGCGCCTACTCGCTGGGCATGGCGCTGGTCTACACGGCGCTTGGCGTGGTCGCGGGCATCATCGGCAAGGGCTTCGCCGGCGATCTGCAGAACCCCTACGTGCTGGGCACCTTTGGCGTGCTGCTGGTCGTGCTGTCGTTGTCGATGTTCGGCCTCTACGAGCTGCAGCTTCCCGCGGCGCTGCGCGACCGCCTGAGCGCGAGGAACGAGGCGTTGTCGGGCGGCCAGATCGGCGGCGTGTTCGGCATGGGCGTGCTGTCGGCCCTCATCGTGAGCCCGTGCGTCTCGGCACCGCTGGTGGGCGTGCTGGTCTACATCGGCAACCAGCACGACCCGGTGCTGGGCGGCATCGCGCTGTTCTCCATCGCCGCGGGCATGAGCGTGCCGCTGCTGGTCATCGGCGCGTCCGCCGGAACCCTGCTGCCGCGCAGCGGCGCGTGGATGGACCTGGTCAAGCGCTTCTTCGGCCTGGCCCTGCTGGGCGTGGCGCTCTACCTCGTGCGCTCCATCGTCCCGGCCCTGTTCTCGATGCTCGCATGGGGCACGCTGGGCATCATCACGGGCGTCGTCCTCGGCGCCTTCGAGCCGGTCACCAGCAAGGACTACGAAGGCACCGCCCGCACGGTCAAGGGCATCGGCATCCTGTTCGTCGTCATCGGCGCGCTGGAACTGATCGGCGCCGCCAGCGGCAGCCTCGATCCGTCGCAGCCGCTCGCGCGTCTCGCGCAGGCGCGCGGGAGCGTGGACGCCGGCCCGCACTTCGACCGCGTGACCAGCGTCGCCGAGCTCGACCAGCGCCTGCAGTCCGCCGGCCGTCCGGTGATGCTCGACTTCTACGCCGACTGGTGCGTGTCGTGCAAGGAGATGGAGTCGCAGACCTTCGTCGACCCGGGCGTGCGCGCCAAGCTTGACAAGGCCGTGCTGCTGCGCGCCGACGTCACCGCCAACTCCGACGACGACCGCGCGCTGCTCAAGCGCTTCCACCTGTTCGGGCCGCCCGGCATCATCCTGTTCGACGCCCAGGGCCACGAGCTTGAATCGGCGCGCGTGGTGGGCTTCCAGGACGCCGCGAAGTTCAGCGCCGGCCTCGCGGAGGCGGGCCTGTGAGGCTGTCGCAGATCGTCTTCTCGCAGGGCTTCGGCGCCCGCCGCGCCTGCGAGGGCCTGGTGGCCGGCGGCTTCGTCGCGATCGGCGGCGTGGTGCACGACGACCCGTTCGAGGATCTCGACCCCGAGGGCCTGGTGCTCAACGTCGAGGGCAAGGACTGGCCGTACCACGCCAAGGCGCTGGTCGCGCTGAACAAGCCGGCCGGCTACGAGTGCTCCAAGAAGCCCAAGCACCACCCGAGCGTCTACAGCCTGCTGCCCGCGCCGCTGCTGCGCCGCGACGTGCAGAGCGTGGGCCGCCTCGACGAGGACACCACGGGCCTGCTTCTGTTCACCGACGACGGCCAGTTGCTGCATCGCTGGACCTCGCCCAAGCACCACGTGCCCAAGGTCTACGACACCTCGTGCAAGCACCCGGTGACGCCCGACCAGATCGCCCGTCTGATGGCCGGCGTGGTACTGCTCGACGACCCGGAGCCGGTACACGCCATCGCCGCCGAGCCGTGGGACGGCGCCACCGACGGCCTGCACGGCATCCGCCTGACGCTGGCCGAAGGCAAGTACCACCAGGTCAAGCGCATGATGGCCGCGGTGGGCAACCGCGTCGAGGCGCTGCATCGCAGCCGCTTCGGCAAGCTGGCGCTGCCCGCGGAGCTGAAGCCTGGCGCGTGGTGCTGGCTGCCGGGAACGCAGGTGGTCGTCGACTGAGTCGATACGGCGAATCGTATTTCCTCCGCGCATCGCGACACCGGCTGCGCAAAGCGTCACGGCACGGCAAACGCGCGCGCTGGCGCGGCTTGCCAGCGCCGCGGCCGCGCGGCTATGCTGGTCCGTGGGATCACCGTTCCACGGCACCAACGGGCACTCTCCCACGACCATGCGCCTTCCGCGATTCCTGCCGATTCGACGTCTGGCCGTGATCGGCTTGGCCGCGCTATGCGGCTGCCAGCCCCAGCCGCCCGTCAAGGTGGGCTTCATCGGCGGCCTGTCGGGGCGCGTGTCCGAGCTGACGGTGGATGCCCGCAACGGCACCCAGCTGGCCATCGAGGCGCTCAACTCGCGGCCCGGGCCGCGCTATGAGCTGCGCAGCCACGACGACGGCCTCTCCTCCGGCCAGGCCGCGGCCGTCATCGACGCCGTCGCGGACGAGGGCGATGCCTTCGCCATCGGGCCGATCATCAGCACCGTTGCCAAGGGCATGGCGCCCGAGGCGTCCAGGCGCCACCTCGTGCTGATCAGCCCCACCGCCAACTCCGACGAGCTGAGCGGCGTCGACGACTGGTTCTTCCGCGTGATCCCGGCGGCCGGGCCGGGCGCCGAACAGATCGCCGAGACCGCCATCGCGCGCGGCCTGAAGTCGGCCGCGGTGATGGCCGAATGGCGCAACCGCATCTACAGCGAGAGCTTCACGAAGCGCTTCGACGCGCGTTTCCAGGCGCTGGGCGGCGCGCCGTCCCAGATCGTCCGCTACGAGACCGACCGGAGCCCCGACTATGCCGGGATCGCCACCCGGCTCCTCGCCTCGCATCCCCGGATGGTGCTGCTCGTGTGCAGCGCGGTGGATGCGGCGATCGTGTCGCAGCAGCTGCGCCGACTCGACCCCGCAGTGCAGATCGTCATGTCGTCGTGGGCCGCCAACGCGCAGCTGCTGCAGCTGGGCGGCCGCGCCGTCGAAGGCGCGATCGTGATGCAGGTGCTGGATCTCGACAGCCGGGAGCCTGCCTACGTCGCGTTCCGCAAGCGCTTCATCGATCGCTTCGGCTACACGCCCAGCCAGGCCGCGGTGCTGTCCTACGACGCCACGATGCTGGGCGCCGAGGGGCTGCGCCGCAAGTCCGCCAGCCAGTCGCTGCGCGACGTGCTGCGCGCGCCGGGATCGTGGCCGGGCCTGCAGCAGCCGCTGGTGCTCGATCGATTCGGCGACAGCGTCGGGCGGTTCCGCCTGAGCGAGGTGCACGCGGGACGCTTCGTGATGCTTCCCGCCTCGCGATGAAGACCGAGCGCCCGCCCCTGAAGCGCATCCTCACGCGCCAGTACGTGCTGCTGGCCTGCGTGCCGCTGCTGCTGGTGATCGTGCTGTGGAGCGCGGTGGCGATCCCGCAGGCCTTCCGCGACATCAGCAGCGAGAACCGGCGCACCGCCTTGCTGGTGCGCGCGCAGGTGGAGCTGCTCATCGCGGCGCCGCGCGAGGCCGCCGCGCGCGCGGCCACGCACGTGCGCCCGGGCGCGAGCGAGTCCGAGATCCGCGCCGCGCTGAGCGACGCGCTGGACGAGGCGCAGTCGCTCGAGTCGGCGATCCTGCTCGACGCGACGGGCGTGGTGGCGATCGCCGAGGTGCGGCCCGGCACGCGCGTGGGCAAGCAGGACTGGGAAGGCCTCGACCTCTCGAGGCGGCCGTTCTACGAGCAGGCCAGCGTGGCCACCGCGCCGATCTGGTCGGACACCTTCCTGTCGCCGCTCACCGGCCACATCACGGCGGTGGTGGTGGCGCCGGCCGACGGCCGCCTCGTGGTTGCCGACATGTCGCTCGACAAGATGGCCCACCAGATCAACGTGCCCGGCAACGGCGACGTCGCGGTGATCGTGTTTGACAGCCTGGGCCGCGTCATCGTGCACCCCGACCAGGAGCGCGCCAGCTGGCAGGAGAACCTGAGCCAGGAGGATCTCGTGCACCGCGCGCTCAACGGCTACTCGGGCGCGGGCGAGCTGGAGATCGACGGCAAGCGCTGGCTCGCCACGGTGGCGCCGGCGTCCACCACGGGCTGGTACGTGCTCGTCGCGCAGCCGCGCGCCGCGATGTTCGCGCCGGTGGAGCAGCTGGCCGGCGTCATCGGCATCGCGGTGCTGGTGGTGCTGGCGATCGTGGCCGTCGTCGCGTTCAAGCTGGCGCAGCGCCAAGCCGACAGCTACCGGCGGCTCGCGCGCGCCGCCGCCGACCTCGTCGACGACACCCCCCGAGGGGGGCTGGAGCCCGGCGAGCCCGATGTCGACCTCGGCAGCGAGGAGGTGCATGCCTTGTGGACGCAGCTGCGCCGGCTGCTCGATCGCGCCAAGGAACAGGAGCGCACCGCGCGCCATGCGCAGGCCGAGCTGCAGGCCCTGCTGGACGCCGCCACCGAGGTGGCCATCATCGCGGTGGACGCCCACCACGTGGTGCGGCTGTTCAACCGCGGCGCCGAGAAGATGCTGGGGTACCGCGCGCCGGAGGTGCTCGGGCAGCCGTGCCCCCTGGCCGTGCACGACCCGGTCGAACTCGCGCGCCGCGCCGAGGAACTCACGTTCCAGCTGAAGCGCCCGGTGATCGGACGCGAGGCGATCACGGCCGTGGCCGAGCGCTTCGGCTACGAGGTGCGCGACTGGACGTACATCCGCAAGGACGGCTCGCGCCTGAGCGTCTCGCTGGCCGTCACCGCCGTGCGGGCGTCGCTCGCCGGCGCCGGCGCGCCGCTGGGGCCGCGCGAACGCGGCGCGGCCGACAGCGCGGTGGCGTTCGCGCCGGGCAGCGGCATCGTGCCGCCGGGCAACGATTCGCTGGGCTTCCTGTTCGTCGGCACCGACCAGTCGGAACGCGTGCGCTCGGGCGAGCTCGAGCTCGCGCGGCGGCGCGCCGAGGCGGCGAGCCAGGCCAAGTCGGAGTTCCTCTCGCGCGTGAGCCACGAGCTGCGCACGCCCATGAACGCGATGCTGGGCTACGCGCAACTGCTGCAGCTGGAGGAGGAACACCCGCTCGACGGCCACCAGCGCGAGCGTGTCGCCCGCATCGAGGCCGCGGGCTGGCACCTGGTGACCCTCATCAACGACGTGCTGGACCTGTCCACCATCGAGTCGGGCAACGCGCGCATCCAGATGGCCGACGTCGACGTGACGCTGGTCATCAACGAGAGCATCCGCCTGCTCGCGCCCCTGGCGGAGACGGCGAAGGTGACGCTCGCCGTGGCGCTGCCGCAGCACCTGCCGCGCGAGGCGTGGAGCGTGCGGGCCGATGCCACGCGCCTGCGCCAGGTGCTGGTCAACGTGATCGGCAACGCCATCAAGTACAACCTCGAGAACGGGCGCGTCGACGTGCAGGTGCATGTGCGCAGCCCCGCCGACGAGGCCCGGGAGGGCGACACGGGGCGCCTCGTGATCGAGATCTCGGATACGGGGAGAGGTATGACGGCGGCGCAGCTCGCGCGCCTGTTCTCTGCATTCGACCGCCTGGGCCTGGAGGCCAGCCAGATCGAGGGCACCGGCATCGGCCTGGTGATCAGCCGCCGCCTGATCGAGCGCATGGGCGGCGCCATCGCCATCGACAGCCGCCCCGACGTGGGCACGCGCGTCACGCTCACGCTGGAACGCTCGCGAGGCGTGCCGCTCGTCCCCGGCAGCGCGCCGGCGCATGCCGCGCTGCCGGGCGGCGCCGGCGGCCACATCGTCTACGTGGAGGACAACCCGATCAACGCGCTGCTGATGCAGGAGGTGATCGCGCAGCGCCCCGACTGCACGCTGCACCTCGCGGTGAGCGTGCGCGACGGCATCGACATGGTCACCCACCTGCGCCCCGACCTCGTGCTGGTGGACCTGCACCTGCCCGACGGTTCGGGCCTGGAGGTGGCCGAATGGATGCGCACGATGCCCGGGCTTGCGCGCGTGCCGGTGGTGGTGGTGTCGGCCGACAGCACGCAGGCCCAGCGCGACGCCGCCACCGTGGCCGGCGCGCGCGCCTACCTCGCCAAGCCGATCCGCCTCACCGAGACCCTGACGCTCATCGACGAGCTGCTGCCGCGTTCGAGCTGAACGCCTTTACGCAGATTCACGGCACGCCGCGTGACAGGCGCATCCATTTCATGCCATAATAGCTTTCTCAGTCGCGGGGTGGAGCAGTCTGGTAGCTCGTTGGGCTCATAACCCAAAGGTCGTAGGTTCAAATCCTGCCCCCGCAACCACCGTTTTACAGAGGTGAAAACCTCGAAAGCAACGCCCACCTCGCAGTGGGCGTTTTGCTTTGTGGCCCATCTGTGGCCCACATCTGGCCCATCCGTGGCCCGGCCAGATTTCAGCGCCTCGAAATCGACCGTTGGGCTCCTGGCCTTCCTGAGGAATTCGCGCCCGCCTTCTTAGCCGTTGCTGACGGCTTAGATTTTGTCAATGCTGCGAATCGAGAATTCTGATGTCGACGTTACGTTGACTTCACGAACCGGATCATCCTGGTGCGAGAAACCTTCGTGCTCGGCGAGGACGAGTACACCAAGACCGACGGCAGCCAGCGCGAGATTCGGATGAACCAGGTGGTCTTGGAGGCGCTCAGCCTTTCGCGTCGGGGTTGTTGCGCTTGCGAGGCCTGCACCGGCCGGCTTCTATCGCGTGCTGCCGCGCTTTGCCGAAATGCTGGCTCCGAAAGATGCGGAGGACCAGAAGCTCGGCAGTCCCGACTCGGACGTTCGAGCACGCAAGGTGGCCCTGGTGCGTCGCCTGGCCAGGCTCGGGCCGGATCGATGCGTGGCAACGCCGTCGAGCTGGCGCATCCACACCGAAGCTCTGGAGCGGGACTTGCCCAACTTCCGCGAGCCGATCCGGATCATCGCGAACACGCTCGCGCTCGCAGAGACGTCGGGCAAGCCGTTGCGAATCCCGCCGCTCCTGCTGCTGGGCCCGCCGGGCGTCGGCAAGACCTATTTCAGCCAACGCGTCGCCGACATGCTCGGCGCCCCGCACGCTTCCGTCGCCTTCGATCAACCCATGGCTGGCGATACCCTGCGGGGTAGCGACAAGCACTGGGGAAACACTGAAAGCGGCCTGCTCTTCAAACTGCTCTGTCTCGGCCAATTCGCGAATCCCTTGATCCTCCTCGATGAGCTCGACAAGAGTGCCTCCGGGACGTATTCGAATGCGATCGACCCGCTGGCGCAACTTCATGGCGCGCTCGAGCCTCAGACGGCGCGTTGCATGCAGGACGCGTCCACGGAATTCGAATTCGATGCGAGTCTCGTTGGGTACGTCGCGACTGCCAACTCGATCCATGGCATCGGCGTGCCGTTGCTCAGTCGCTTCGAGATCTTCCAGATCCCGCCGCCGGATCGGGATGAATCAGTTCGAATCGCGAAGCAGATCTCGCGTGATCTTCTGAGGAAGCTCGAGCTGCATGGGCATGTGACATTCGACCGCAAGACGTTCTACGTCATGGGTCAGATGAGCCCGCGCCTGATGCGCCGCACGGCGGAGAGGCTCGTCGCTGCGGCCGTGCGCGAGGAACGCGACCGGATCACTGAGGCGGACATCTGGGCCGAGGTGGACTCGGACGGCCATTCGCGAACGCACTGACAGCATCCCGAAGAACCTACCGGACTACGAAAGGAGAGAACTTGCACGACATGACTCGAGGGCCGATAGCTCACTCTTCAACCTATGTCCTGTACCTTGACTTCGATGGCGTCTTGCATCACGAGGCCGTCTACGTCTCGCCGAAGCGCGGGATCTATATCGATCCCAAGGTCGCACCTGGGGCCATGCTGTTTGAGTGGGCTCCGTTGCTCATCGAGGCACTCGATCCGCATCCTGAAGTGCGTATCGTGCTGAGCACGAGTTGGTGCCGCCAGCCAGGCTACTCCAGAGCCAAGCAGCGGCTACCCTTCCCGCTGCGTGAGCGTGTCATCGGGGGAACGTTTCACAGGCGCGTTCATGGTGCTGATCAGTGGGAGCGACAAACGTTCGCAGAGACAACGCGTGCGCTGCAGATCTTGGCCGACGTCAGCCGACGAAAACCGAAAGACTGGCTGGCGATCGACGACGACGTCGATGGGTGGCCAATAGAGTATCTCGACCGCCTGGTTCCTTGCGACGGATCTCTCGGCCTGTCGTCGCCGGCGACCCTTCAGACCTTGAAGAGAAAACTGGACACCATGATGAAAGGGGGCCGAGCTTGACCGTTCCGAACAACATCCTGTTCTGTGGAGACCCGCATGGATCGTTCGACCACATCATCGAAGCCGCGCGACGGCTCGATCCGATGGCTGTTGTGCTGCTTGGCGACCTGCAGCCGCAACGGCCGTTGCACGTCGAGCTCGCCGAGATCAGCGAAAAGGTGTGGTTCGTTCACGGCAACCACGATACCGACTCTGAACAGGACTTCGTCAACGTCTTCGAAAGCGAACTTGCGCATCGCAACGTGCATGGCCGCGTCGTCACCCTTCCAGATGGCACGCGCCTCGCGGGGCTTGGCGGTGTCTTCCGTGAGCGGGTGTGGATGCCACCGAATGAGCCGAAGTTCTTGACCGCGGAGCACCTCGCGTACGCGACCTCACCGTATGACCGTTGGCGCGACGGGCCGTCGTTGAGGCACTGGTCTTCCATCTGCAAGACCGACGTAGATGTCCTTGTCAAGCAGCGTGCCGATATCCTGGTGACACATGAGGCGCCGAGCTGCCATCCGCATGGATTCGCCGCCATCGACGAACTGGCACGATCGATGGGGGTCACTGAAGCGTTTCATGGCCATCACCATGACCGAATCGACTACTCGATGCAGTGGGCGCAGCTCGGGTTCAAGGCGCGCGGCGTCGGATTGTGTGGCATCACCGATCGCGCGGGCAACGTGGTCACCATCGGAGAATTCGATTTGGCGAGGCAGGCGCGGCAACTTCGAGTCGACGATCTTGGTGACTTGGATTGACAGATTCTCCATCTGGCCTCGGGGCGCGTCGCCTCGACGATGCGGTGGGCAGAGTGCCTCTCGATGTTCGACTTCTCCAACCAGTCGATCAAGAGGATCGGGACTGCAGGCATGCGGATTGACAGCTATTCATATCGCTATAGCCGCATTGATCGCTGAAGCTGGCGCTCCCGAAAATAGAGCAGGGCGGTCGCTGGGCCAACGACAGCACAGCGGCGCCTGACAGTTGCTCTGACGTGCTCGACATCCGGAAGTGATCAATGCCGCGGTATGCAACTTTTTGTTCGGTCAAAGGCGGCTAAGCGGTAACCGGAGCGAAGGCACAGGTTGCAAACGACCCGTGGTACGGCTTCGGACGCGTGCGGGCATGGCTTGCGGGCCCGAATGGTCGTGATGCATTCCTGGTCGACATGAGCGGCCGCAATACGCAGCTTGATCCCCTGGTCAAGAGCACCTCAGCGAGCGAGGTTTGAAGGCCTGAGCTCCGACGGGAACCCTGCTCCAGCGGCGATTTGAGCTGCCAAGCCATTGATTGCTGTGATGACAGTGGAATCTGCCTCGCCGAAGTTCGGACGTCAGTGGCTTCAATTGTTGGGCCGGCTCTCAACCAACGGGGTCAGGAATTCGTGCCCGACAGCTCCTCGCACGAAGAGGTAGTTCACCAAAGCGCGGTCAGTGAGCGCATCCATGTCGACCTGGCCGCGCGCGTCGCACGGAAATGCGTAGTCAGGTGCAGCGTTGAAGAGTGATTCGAAGCGAAGCTCGAAGTGGCATTCCCGAAGGGCGGTTGTCTCGACTTGCATGATTACCCCCGCGATCGCGTGGATCGGTCTGTTTCGCGACAGCTTGCGCTGAGTCGACAGTGCAAGCGACCGTCACGTCCCGGATTCAGCTCCGCAAGTTCTGTGCAGACACTGAAGACTGATAAATGGTCACGTGACCAAATAACTTTAGGACTGTCGGGAGATCCGCGAGAGGTTCGCTTCGGTCAATTGGAGGGCCGGCATGACATTGCGCCAGACTCTTTGCTGATGGTCGGATATCGATGGGAAAGGATGCTGCCTGGGCTGTGATCGGTTCCGGCGGTCGAGCCAGATTCGCTTCAGCGGGGTTGTTCGACGTGCGCATCGACAATCGTTTCAGGCATCTACGCGAACGCTCAACCGGGCTTCCGTCATCCGCTGTGGGTCTTCACGCCGACATGGGTACCGCGACGGGTGCCTGGCGCGGGAGTTGGGCCGCTGACGCAGCTCTTGCGAGTGCCGCGAGGAGCAGATCGATGTCGTCGGCTTCATGCGCTGCGGAGAGTGCAATTCTTAACCGCGCCGTTCCCTTTGCGACGGTCGGTGGTCGTATTGCCGGCACCCACAGGCCTGCGTCGGCGAGCGTCTTCATGACCCGCAGCGCTTCGTCGTTCGCACCGATGACAAGTGCTTGTACGGCGGTGCTCGATGGCAGAAGCCTCCAGTTCGTGCCGGCGATCGCTGCCGGCAGTCCTGCGCTGAAGGCAGCGATGTTGCAATGCAGTCGCGCGAGCCGCTCAGGTTCGTCCTGCATGACGCCCAGAGCGGCACGGACGCTCTGGGCGAGGAGGGCGGGCGCAGCGGTGGCGAAGGTGTAGCTGCGCGTCTTCTGCAGCAGCCACTCGATCAACATGTTGTTGCCGGCGACGAAGGCGCCCGCCACGCCTGCGGCCTTGCCTAGCGTGGCCATATAGAGCACGCGTCGGCTCGCGTGGGCGTTGACGGAGCCAACTGCGGCCAGCGAGCCGCGTCCTTGCGGGCCACAGACACCGAAGCCGTGCGCGTCGTCCAGCAGTAGCAACGCGTCGTGGTGCTCGCATAGGGCGATCAGCCCGGGGACGTCGACGACATCGCCGTCCATGCTGAAAACAGCGTCGCTGATGACCAGCTTGCGACGTGCGCCGCAGGCGCCCAGCAGCGCGTCGAGCTGCGCCAGGTCGGCGTGCGCGTAGCGGTGGATGTCGGCCTTGGACAAGCGGGCGCCGTCGATCAGGCAGGCGTGGTTGAGCGCATCCGAGAACAGCGCGTCGCCCGCGCCGACCAGCGCGGGCACGATGCTCGCGTTGGTCGCGTAGCCGGCATAGAAGTAGAGCGCGCGCTCGAGGCCGACGAATTCGGCGAGCTCCGTTTCGAGAGCTGCGTTGGCTTCGCTGTGGCCGCTGACCATCGGCGACGAGCCGCTGCCGACGCCGTACTCGTGCGTGGCATCGATGACCGCGGCACGCAGCGCCGGATGCTGGGAGAGACCAAGGTAGTCGTTGCTGCAGAATGCCAGCATCTTGCGGCCGTCGACCCACAACGACGCGCCTCCGGCAGGGCGGACCGAACGACGACGTCGAATCAAGTGCGCGGTGTCGAGAGCGGCAAGCTGCGCCGGGATCGCGTCGATCCAGGATGGGGCTGAACTGGTGGTTAGCGTGGTCATTGGGGTGTCTCCTTCATGGAGTCGGTAGCGTCATGCGCAAGGCGTTGGCGCGAGGGTCGGGCGTTGCGCAGAACGGGAGGTCGGCCCACAGCGGTGCGCCGAGGTGGGTGCGCAGGTAGGCCAGGTTCTCCTCGGGGCAGAGGAAGTGCGGGTCGACGCGATTGGCGATCCAGGCGGCGAGCACGAGACCGCGCGCGCGGATCGCGTCGGCGGTCAGCAGCGCGTGGTTGAGGCAGCCCAGGCGCATGCCCACCACCAGCACCACCGGCATCGCCAGCGCGACGGCCAGGTCGGCGCCCGTCTGCGTCTCGGACAGCGGCACCAGGAAGCCGCCGGCGCCTTCGACGACCAGCGCGTCCGTCATCCCCCGCAGGCGATCGACCGCGGCGAGCACCGGCGCGAACTCGATGGGCCGGCCGGCGCGTGCGGCTGCGAGGTGCGGCGACAGCGGCTCGGTCAGCAGGATCGGGTTGTCCAGCTTCCATGGCACCCGCACGGTGGAGGCCGCGCAATGCGCGATCGAATCCTCGTTGGTGAGGCCGTCGGCCGTCTCGATGCCACCGGCGGCGATCGGCTTCATCCCGCACACGCGAGCGTGACTGCGCGCGAGCGCGTGCAGCAGCGCGCACGAGGTATGCGTCTTGCCGATGCCGGTGTCGGTGCCGACGACGAACCAGGCCTGCGTCATGGCAGTGCGCGCTCGCCGCCGTCGAACAATGAGGTCGACGCATCGCCGTCGGCCAGCGTCTGCTCCAGCGCCGCGAGCGCGCCATCGGCCAGGTGGCGCGCGGTGTCTTGCTCGAGCACGTAGGGCGGCATCGCGTAGAGCGTGGTGCCGATCGGCCGCAGCAGCAGGCCTTGCGCCAGCGCGTGGCGAGCGTAGCGGCGGGCGAAGTCGGCGGGGGCGCCGACGATGTCCCACGCCCAGATCATGCCGAGCCGGCGCGCATTGCGCACGCGCTCGTGCGTGTGCAGCGGCGCGAGGAAGCCGTCGACCATGGCGGCGCGCTGGATGTTGACCGCGAGCACGGTCTCGCGCTCGAAGATGTCCAGCGTGGCCAGCGCCGCCCGGCATGCGAGCGGGTTGCCGGTGTAGGAGTGCGAGTGCAGGAAGCCGCGCGCCGCGTCGTCGTCGTAGAACGCGTCGTAGACGGCGTCGGTCGTGAGCACCGCGGCCAGCGGCAGCGTACCGCCAGTCAGGCCCTTGGACAGGCAGACGAAGTCGGGCCGGATGGCCGCCTGCTGGTGCGCGAACATCGTGCCGGTGCGCCCGAACCCGGTGGCGATCTCGTCGACGACCAGGTGCACGCCGAAGCGGTCGCACAGAACGCGCGCCTCGCGCAGGTAGGCCGGGTCGTGCATGGCCATGCCGGTGGCGCACTGCACCAGCGGCTCGACGATGAAGGCAGCGGTCTCCTCGTGGTGCTCGGCGAGCCAGGCCTCCAGTTCACCGGCCGCGCGATGGGCGACGTCGGCGGCGGTCTCGTCGCCCTGCGCGCCGCGCGCGTCGGGCGAGGCCACCGTGGCCGACAGGCGCACCAGCGGCGCGTAGGCCTCGCGGAACAGCGCAATGTCGGTCACGCCCAGCGCGCCGGCTGTCTCGCCGTGGTAGCCGCCCTGCAGCGCCACGAAACGGTTCTTGGCGGGCCGTCCGGCGTTGCGCCAGTGGTGGGCGCTCATCTTCAGCGCGATCTCGGTGGCCGAGGCGCCGTCGCTGGCGTAGAACGCGTGGCCCAGTCCGGTGAGGGCGGCCAGGCGTTCCGACAACTCGACGACCGGCGCGTGCGTCAAGCCCGCCAGCATCGTGTGGTCGAGCCGCGACAACTGGTCGACCAGCGCCGAGCGGATGGCCGGATGGCCGTGCCCGAACAGGTTGGTCCACCACGAGCTGATGCCGTCGAGGTAGCGCTTGCCCTCCACGTCCACCAGCCACGGCCCTTCGGCCGAGGCGATCGCGATCAGCGGCGTCGAGTCGGCCTGCGGGCCGTCGGGCGCGCCGTGCGCCTTCATCTGCGTGCACGGGTGCCAGACGGCGCGCAGGCTGCGCGCGCGCCAATGAGCATTCGAACCCGGTGGCAGCGCAGGCAAGTTGTTCCCCAATTCATGCGTGGCAAGAAGTCACGCACCCTGGCGCATCGAAAGATCAGCTCCGGGCAGATCGCCGTAGCCGCGCAAGGCGTGTCGTCGAAACGGCCTACTGGGCGAACCAAGCTTCCATCGCGTAGTTCAGCGATTGGGTCTCGAACGTGATCGATTCGCGGTAGCCCTCCTGGAATTCCCAGGTGCCCGTCCAGCCCTTCGGTGCAATGAAGGTATCGCCCACTTCGTAGACGTCGCGTCGCCCGTCCTGCGAGGTCAGGATGGCCCGCCCGCGGAGGACGGTGCACTGCTCGTCGTACGGCAGGTCGGTGAACTGAAGCATCCCGTCGTCCGCTTCATAGACCATGGACGACAGCTTCTCGCCGGCATACCACTGCTTCAGGCGGTGGCTGACCAGCGGGCGCAGCAGCATGTTGGCCGGCCAGGGGACGAGGTCGTCCAGACCCTCGCCCTTGACGAAGGCCTTGTCCAGGGTGACGGGGTGCAGAATCTTGGAGTCGGACGAAGACATGGTCGTTCCTGAGGGTTCGTTGTTTCGAATGGCGCTGTCCGCGGATCTCGCGGTTCAGAGCTTCAGATGCTCTGCGAGCTCGCTGACATTCGGCCCTTGCCAAAGGCCGGGCGCCCCGTGCGATTCGTTGGTGTGCGACCTGAATCCGAGCAGACGCTGGACTCGCGGCGACAACGTCTTCGCAAGCTCGAGACTCACCAGAAGCGGATAGGCTTCTTCCGGCACGAGCCACCCGGCATTGAATGCGAAGGCGACGGCGCGCCGGTACTCTCCGGCCGTGACGTTGGCGCCACCGCCATGCACGAGCTTCCCGCTGATGAACAGCGCATCGCCTGCGCTGAGCAATGCCGGCACCGTCTGCTCGGGCGAACCCCTGTCCGTGAAGTCCGGCCAGAGATGGCTTTTCGCGATCGCGCGGGTGGCGCCGTTTTCCTCGCTGAAGTCGGTCAGCGCGATCAGGCAATTGCAGGCCACCTCCGGCGCCGAGGGGCCGCCAGAAATGAACGCGGAATAGTTCTCTAGGTCGCGATGGAGGGGCTGTGCCTTGCTCCCAGGGCCGATCTCGATCACCTGCGCCGCGGTCATCCAGTAGGTATCCGCGGTGGGGTGCATCGTGGCGTCCGCGAGTGCGTGCACCACTTCATCGTCGATGATCTCTTCTCGAAAGATGGGGCTCCGGTTGATCAGCCCGGTCAGTCGCTTGGTATTGTTCCCGTGGAACCCCTGCAGGTATTGATCGCTGGTGCGTGCCCCTGGGTTCAGGGCTGCCAGGTCGGGGTCGATCTCGCGGTTGAAACGGGCGACCTGATCGGCGTTCAGCAGACTCTTGACGATGACGCCGCCATCTTCCGCGAGTATCTGCATGATTTGATCGATCGGGGTCGATCGCTGGACTGTGCGCAACGGCGCGGACTTCATCGTGGTGGTCATCGCAAGGGCCTGTGGGTTGGTCGGTTCAGATTACGCAGCGGCCACGCGCGCGCACAGGTGAGGATCGGACAAACGGCAATTCGTGGCGGCCAGCTTTCGGAAGGCCTCGATCAGAACCATTCCGGTTCCATGTCCAGGCTGGTCGTGTCCTTGGTCGCGAGGACCCTGAAGAGCGTTTCCGTCTTTGGCAGTTCCCAACGAAAGAAGTACTGGCACGCCTGCAGCTTGCCCTTGTAGAAGGCCTGATCGCCGTCGGCGGCGCTCGATGCCACGATGGCCTGATCGAGCCAGAGCCATGCAACGACAACGTGGCCGAACGCTTCGAGATACGCGCTGGCGTTGGCTAGGCGAACCTCGGGATCCGTGCACGCCAGGAGCGTGTGCGTGATCTCCGATGTCCGCCGCCAGGACTCACGGAGGTGCTCCGCATGTTCTGTCAACTCAGGCTTCCGCCTTGCCTTCTCGACTGTGCCGGACACCAATCGCCCCAGCAGCTCAAGACCCGCGCCGTCGTGCAGACGAACCTTGCGACCGAGCAGGTCGAGCGCCTGGATTCCGTGCGTGCCCTCGTGGATCGGATTCAACCGGTTGTCGCGATAGAACTGCTCGACGTTGTAGTCGCGCGTGTAGCCATAGCCACCGTGTACCTGGATGGCAAGGTCGTTCGCGGCCAGGCACCATTGCGATGGCCAGCTCTTTGCCACGGGCGTCAGGAGGTCCAGGACGAGCGCCGCCTCGCGGCGCGCCGCCTCGTCAGGCAACGTCGCCTCGTCGTCGACGAGCTTGGCGCAGAGCAGCGTCAAGGCGATACCGCCTTCGACATAGGCCTTCTGGGCGAGGAGCATCCGCTTCACGTCGGTGTGTTCGATGATCCTGACCTGGCCACTAGCCGGGTCCCTGTTGCCGAGCTTTCTGCCCTGAGGGCGATTCGAGGCGTAGTCGAGAGCGTGCAGGTAGCCGGTGTACCCGAGCACCGCAGCCCCGTGCCCGACGTTGATGCGCGCTTCGTTCATCATGTGGAACATGCACGCGAGGCCCTTGCCTTCGCTGCCCACGAGGTAGCCGACGGCCCCGGGCGCACCGCCCGGACGATGCTTGCCCTCGCCGAAGTTCAGGAGGGTGTTGGTCGTGCCGCGATACCCCATCTTGTGATTCAGGCCTGCCAGGACGACGTCGTTACGCGTCCCCGCCTCTGCGCCGACCAGAAATTTCGGCACGATGAACAGCGAGATGCCGGCCACGCCTGGCGGCAGCTTCCCGTCGGTATCGGGCACCTTGGCAAGCACCAGGTGAACGATGTTCTCCGACAACTCGTGCTCGCCGGCGGAGATCCACATCTTGTTGCCGACGAGGCGGTAGGTGCCGTCCGCCTGGCGCTCCGCACGCGTCTTGATGTCGGCGAGGGATGAGCCGGCCTGCGGCTCGGACAGGCACATCGTGCCGAGGTAGCGGCCCTCCATCATCGGTCGAACCCAGGTGTCGACCTGTTCGGGCGACCCGTAGGCCTTGAGCAGGTTCGCGTTCGCCATCGTCAGGAACGGATAGGCCGTCGTGGAGGCGTTTGCGGCGGTCATGAAGCCCATGCCTGCCAGCGCGACGACCGTCGGCAACTGCATGCCTCCCAGTTCGTAGTCCTGCCCGGCCGCCATCAGCCCGGCGGCGCTGAACGCGTCCAGCGCGATCTTCACTTCGGGATTGACGGTGACCCGCTCGCCGTCGAAATGCGGCTCGAATTGATCGTTCTTCTTGTTGTGAGGCGCGAATTGTTCCGTCGCGATCTGTTCGTAGATATCGAGTGCGGAGTCGAAGGTTTCGCGACTGTGGTCCGCGAAGCGCTCGCGTGCGCACAGTTCTTCGATCCGAAGCCATTCGAAGAGCAGGAAGGAGAGGTCGTGACGCGAAAGGATCAGGCTGCTCATTCGATGTGCTCAGTTCTTCGTCGCACTGGGCGACTTGGGGAAGACAGCGAGCGTCCGAAGCTCGCTCTTGAGTACCTTGCCGGTGTTGTTGCGGGGCAACGCGTCGACGAACACGTACTGTTTGGGGCGCTTGTAGCGAGCGAGGTTGTCAAGGCACAGCTGGTCGAGCTGTGCCGTGCTGGGCGGGACCGCGCCGGAGCACACCACGAATGCCACGACGCTCTCTCCCCACTCGGAGTCGGGCTGCCCGACGACCGCCACCTCCGCCACGCCCTTGTCCGCGAGGAGCACGTCCTCCACCTCGCGAGGATAGATATTCGAGCCGCCACTGATGATCAGGTCCTTGCTCCGATCCTTCAGCGCGAGAAGTCCCCGCGCGTCCATGGCACCCATGTCTCCCGTGTGCAGCCACCCGTTCTTCACGGCGCTCTGGCTCGCTTCCGGGTTTCCCCAATAGCCGTTCATGACGATGGCGCTGCGGACGATGATCTCGCCGATCTCGCCCGCCGGAAGCTCGCGGTCGTCGGCGTCCACGACGCGGACCTCCACGCCCGACCGGGCGATTCCGACGGAGACGAGATCGTCATCGCTCATGTCCAGGGAGTACAGATGCTTGGGCATCGCGGTGATCGTGCAAGGGCACTCGCCCTGGCCGTAGCCGTTGGTGAATCGCAGGCCGTAGGCCTTCAGTGCACGCCGGATGTCCGCTGCATAGAACGGCGCGCCGCCGCCGATGATGGTGCGGACATGGTCGATGTTGCTGTTCTCCATCGCCTTGCTTTCCAGCATGCGGCGAAGCATCGTGGGAGCGGCGAAGAACGCGAGGTTGTCGTAGCGGTCGATGAGCGAGGCGATCTCGTCGGCGTCGACGCCACCGCTCACGGGCAGCACGTGGTTCGATGCCTTGGCGACGTGCGTCAAGGCCAGGAGTCCGGCGGCGTGCGACTGGGGGCCCAGGTGCAGCAGGCTGTCGTGCGGCGTGACCTGATCGAAGTCGCACAGATAGCTCCAGGCCATCAACTGGAGATTCAAGTGGCTGAGCATGGCGCCTTTGGGTCGCCCCGTCGTGCCGCTCGTGTAGAAGATCCAGGCGAGGTCGTCGCGCGCCGACTCCGCAGCGGCGATCGGCTCTCGCATCAGCTTGTCGTACTCGGGCCGATCGACGCACACGACACGTGTCGAGATCGGATCGTCTGCCCCGCCTGCGATCAACGCGGTCGCAATCGCGTCTGCGTGATCCTCGGTTGCGAAGCACAGCGCGGCCTGGCAGTTTCCGGCAATGAAGGCGATCTCGCGCGGATGCAGTTTCGCGTTGACCGGCACGGCCACGAGGCCCGCATGCCAGATGGCGAACAGCACCTCCAGGTAGATGGGGCGATTGCTCATTGCCACCAGTACCCGATCGCCTGGCTTGAGCCGGTGCATGGCAAGCAGACCACCTGCGAGCCGCGCGGCGCGTTCGTTCAACTCACCGTACGTGAATCTCAGCTCATCTCCAACGGAGATCGCCGGCCTGTGGCCATACGTGCGCGCCGCGTTTCGAAGCAAGACGGAAATGTTCATGGGGCCAATCTGCCAATAGGTTGTCGACCAGGCCAGTGCCCAACATCAATGGGCGACTCGCCTGTATCTCAGACGATGAACCGGGCCGCGAGCGAGTCGCGCAACTGAGGGGTGATCTGCAGGACGTCGGCGAGATAGGCGTCTACGGAGCCGCTTCTATCCGTGATCGCGCGAAACGCCGCATCGAGAAAGCTGGCCTCGACCGAAGTGACGACCTGGACCGCTTCGTCGGAGAGACCGCGACCGAAGCGCTTTTCCAGATCCTTGCGAAGTGCGTCGACGCGGGCCTTGCCATCGCCGGCCGTGTTGGTCAGCAAATAGTCTTCAAGGATGTCGTCGCGGTGGACGCCGAGGCTACTGTGCACGATGGCTGCCAGCACGCCGGTTCGATCCTTGCCCGCAGAGCAATACGCGACGCTCGGCCCTGCGCCGCTGGCCAGCTCGATGAAGTACTGGCGAAAGACGTTGACCAGCAGAGGGCGAAAGGGCAGCGTCGCGTATCGCTCCTGGAACAGGCGCCGGGCGTCTGCGCCGTCGAGTGCCTGGGACGCGACATCGTTGTGAGGCGCGCTGGCCGCCGTCTCGCCGTCAGCAAAGATCACCTTGGCATTGAAGCCGGGCGGACGCCTGCAAGGTGCATGGGCGCGTTCGCCGGTGCCGCGCAAATCGATTACTGCGGCAAGGCCGATAGCCGAGACGAGATCGAGGTCCGCGTCGGTTGCATGGGCGTGCTCTCCCGACCGATACAGTTGGCCGCGAATCAGGCGGCCACCCGCGGCAGCATACCCCCCGAAGTCTCGAAAATTGTGGATCCCTGTCGTCGGAACGATCCGTGACGAATCAGTGCGGGAGAGCTGTTGAAGCACGGTCATTGGATGCGGGCGAGAGTTGGAAGGAATGGTCGCGGGGGCTGGCTCGGAGCAACGGCCGGGAGTTCACTCTAGGTAGACCGAAGTCGCATCGCTAGGTGCGCAAGAGCCAAATTTGTGTGGTGCCTGCCTGCAAGGTCGCAATGCATTGATCGCCGGGCTTCGTGCTCGACGAACGTAGCTCGACGGGGTTGACGCGTGGACAGCGCCCCCATGAATCTGTCCCCTTTCCACCTCCTTCAAGCTGCGCTGGGCCTTTAGCCTCTTGCGTTCCGGTTCACCCGGCTCGATCCGGCACGTTTCACGTGCTGGGCAAAGCAAAAAACCAGAGGAAGACGATGCAGGTTTCCTACCGCGCTGACGGAGTGATTGGCGTCATCACGCTCGATCGTCCCCCCGTGAATTCGTTCGACGTCGAGATGAGGCGGGCGCTGTTGCGTGCGGTCCGGCAGGCTCGGGACGACACGGGAACGATCGGCGCCGTCATCATCGGCAGCTTGAAAGCGTTCAGCGCGGGGGCCGATATCGAGGAGTTGGGCGCCGGACGTGCCCTTGACGAACCCCTCTTGAGCGCCGTGCTTGCCGAGATCGAAGAGAGCGCGAAGCCCTACGTGGCCGCCATCTCGGGCGCCTGCCTTGGCGCCGGGCTCGAGCTTGCGCTGGCTTGTCACTTCAGGCTTGCTGCCAGGGATTCGATCCTGGGCTTCCCGGAAATCAAATTGGGTCTGTTGCCCGGCGCAGGCACACAGCGGCTGTCGCGTGCGATCGGTGTCGCACCGGCCCTGCAGATGATGCTGTCCGGCCAACCTGTCGATGCGCAGCAGGCTGAGCATCTCAAGCTCGCCAGCTTGGCCAACGAAGGAGATCTCCTCATGCAAGCGCGTGCGCTCGCACAGGACGCGGGCTTGCGCGGATTGCTGCCGCGCTTGCGCGACGTGCCGGCCACGTTGCCCGCGGGTCGGGAGGCCGGCGAGTACTTCGACGCGCAGGTGGCCGCACTGCGCAGCGCGCGACCCGCACAGGTGAAGTGCGTCGGCGCCGTCCGCGCGGCCGTCGAACTGCCCTTCGACGAGGGGGGCAAGCGCGAACTGGCACTCTTTCGCGAGTTGTTGGCGTCCGATGAGTCGAAGGCTCTGCGTTACGGATTCTTCAGCGAACGCGCGGCGACCAAGGTGCGCAGCGATGCCAGATCGGAGGGTATCCGCAGTGTGGCGGTGCTCGGTAGCGGCACCATGGGAGCCGCCATCGCCATCTGTTGCGCGGATGCGGGATTGCCGGTGACGCTGCTCGACCTGCAAGGGGCCGCGCTGGATCGAGCCATCGCGGGAATTCGCGCGATCTACGACCAGTTGGTCAAGAAGGGCAAGCTGAGTCCGGCGCGCATGGAAGAGCGCCTCCGGCGCATCCGTGCGACGACGTCCTACGCAGACATTGCCGACGTCGATCTGGTCATCGAGGCCGTCTTCGAGGAGATCACGGTCAAGGAAGCCGTGTTCCGCCAACTCGACAAGATCATGAAGCCGGGTGCCGTGCTGGCGACGAACACGTCGACCCTTGACGTGAATCGCATTGCGGCGTTCACGAGTCGCCCGCAGGACGTCGTTGGATTGCACTTCTTCAGTCCCGCCAACGTGATGCGGCTGCTGGAAATCGTTCGCGCCCGGCAGACGTCGGACAAGGTGCTGGCCACGGTGCAGGGATTCGCCAGGAAGATCGGCAAGATCGGCGTCGTCGCGGGCGTCTGCGACGGATTCATCGGCAATCGCATGCTCGAGGAATACTTCAGGCAGGCCTACCTCCTCCTCGAGATGGGCGCGCTGCCGGCGCAAGTCGACGCCGCCCTGCGTCGCTTCGGCATGGCCATGGGGCCGTTTGCGGTCATCGATCTGGCTGGCGGCGACATCGCGCATGCGATCCGGACCCGTCGGGCACTGGAGCAGCCGGATCGTCCCTACTCGAAGTTCCCGGATCGGCTCTACGAACTTGGCCGATTCGGGCAGAAGACAGGCGCGGGCTTCTTTCGGTACGAGGGCGGGAATCGCAATGCGTTGCCGGCACCCGATGTCGACGAAATGGTCGTGGCCTATTCCGCGGAAATCGGCGTTGCCAGGCGCGCGATTTCCGACCAGGAGATCGTGCAGCGATGTGTTCTTGCCCTCGTCAACGAGGGGGCCAGGATCGTCGAGGAAGGCATCGCGGCTCGGGCGTCCGATGTCGACGTCGTCTACCTGAACGGCTACGGTTTCCCCGCGGATCGCGGCGGCCCGATGTTCCATGCGGACTCGCTGGGGCTCGAGCAGGTCCTCGTGGCCATGGAAGGCTTTCGCAACGGGTACATGGGGCACCTCTGGGAACCTGCTCCGCTGCTCGTGCGAACGGCCGAGGCGGGCCTGCGCCTGTCGGACGCCTGACGCCTACCTCTCAAATCACTTCACTCCAGGATCTCTCATGCGTCAAGCCGTCATTGTCAGCACCGCCCGAACGCCCATCGGCAGGGCTTTCCGAGGAAGCCTCAACAACATCAAGTCCCCGATCCTCATGGGCCATGCGATCCGCCATGCGGCACAGCGGGCAGGCATCGAAGGCGCGGAGGTCGACGATGTCGTCATCGGCACGGTGCTGACCGCGGGCACGGCCGGCATGAACCTGGCCCGGCTCGCAGCGCTCGCGGGAGGTCTCGGCCAGACCGTGGCCGGCCAGACGATGGACCGTCAGTGCTCCTCGGGCCTGATGGCCATCGCCACCGCGGCCAAGCAGATCATGGTGGACGGGATGGACATCGTCGTGGCTGGCGGACAGGACAACATCTCGGCCGTCCAGACGCGCTATCTCGAATGGGTTGCCCAGGAGCGCGACCCGGCGGTGATTGCCGCATCGGAGCACGCCTACATGCCGATGCTCGACACGGCCGAGTTCGTCGCCAGGAAGTTCGGCGTTTCGCGCGAGCAGCAGGACGCCCTGGCGCTGGTGTCCCAGCAGCGAACCGCCGCTGCGCAGGCCGCTGGCCGATTCGATGCCGAGATCGTCCCGATCAGCACGTCGATGGCGATCGTGGACAAGGAGACCAAGGCCGTTTCCTACAAGGAGGTCACGTTGACCCAGGACGAGGGCAATCGTGCGGATACGACGCTGCAAAGCCTTGCCGGCTTGAAGCCGGTGAGGGAAGGGGGCTTCGTCACGGCCGGCAATTCGAGCCAGCTCTCGGACGGCGCCTCCGCGTGCGTCCTGATGGAAGCAGGCCTGGCCGAGCGTCGCGGCCTCGCGCCCCTGGGTCTCTATCGAGGCATGGCAGTCGCCGGCAATGCGCCCGAGGAGATGGGCATCGGCCCGATCCATGCCATCCCCAAGCTGCTGAAGCAGCACGGTCTCAAGATCGATGACATCGGTCTTTGGGAACTGAACGAGGCGTTCGCGGTGCAGGCGCTCTATTGCCGCGACCACCTTGGAATCGACCCCGAGATCTACAACGTCGACGGTGGCGCGATCTCGGTGGGGCATCCGTACGGGATGACAGGCTCTCGACTGGTTGCGCACGCGCTCATCGAGGGAAAGAGGCGGGGCGTCAAGTACGTCGTCGTGTCCATGTGCGTGGGTGGCGGCATGGGTGCCGCGGGGCTGTTCGAGGTTCTCTGATCCGGCAGGGGAGCGATCGGGAATCGCGGCCGTTCACCGTTCGTTGCCTTCGAAAGGGAAAGACGTGCAGCTCAGTGGATCGACGTTCATCGTCACAGGCGGGGGATCCGGCCTAGGCTTGGCCACCGCGAGGATGCTGGCGGACGCCGGCGCAAAGGTTGTAGTCGCCGATGCGGACGCCGGGGCGGGGCAGGCGGCGGCCGCCTCCCTGGGCGGCTCCGCAGTCTTCGCGTTGACCGACGTCACGAACGAGGCGCAGGCGTCCGACACGATCGATCTGGCCTTGAAGGAATTCGGGGGCCTGCATGGCTTGGTCAACTGCGCGGGGATCTCTCCCGTGCAGCTATTGGCAGGCAAGGCCGGCACGCCCGGCCTCGATCTTTTCAGGCGTGTCATCGACGTCAATCTGGTAGGCACGTTCAACCTGATTCGATTGGCCGTTGCCCAGATGATCAAGTCGCCTGCGGATGACGATGGCGAGCGTGGCGTTGTCGTGAATACCGCGTCGGTGACGGCGTTCGACGGGCAGTCCGGGCAGTCCGCCTATGCCAGCTCGAAGGCCGGCGTCGTCGGGATGACGCTGCCCTTGGCGCGCGAGTTGGCCCGGTTCGGCATCAGGGTGATGGCTGTCGCGCCGGGTATCTTCGAAACCCCACTCTTGGCAGCCGCGCCGCAGAAGTTGCGTGATGCGCTTGCGAAGGACGTCCCGTTCCCAGCTCGACCGGGCCGACCCGAGGAGTTCGCAGCGTTGGTGCGACACATCCTCGAAAATCGATACCTCAATGGAGAGGTCATCCGTCTCGACGGCGCGTCGCGACTGCCCTATCGACTCTGAGCATCCAGCTCACTTTCGAGCCAGTACCCATAGCACCAGTGTCCGGGCTTCGGCTTCGTTGACCTGGGTGTTGGGAGGCATCTTCATGTCGCCCCAAACGCCGCCGCCGCCGGTGAGCACCTTACGCGTCAGCGTGTCGACCGCATCCGGTTGACCGGCGTATTTCGCCGCGACATCCTGGAAGGCCGGGCCGACGACCTTGTGATCGACGGCGTGGCAGGCGAGACAGTTCTTCTGGCGTGCCAATTGATCGTCGGCCAGGACATAGGTGCTCAGGAGGGCGCAGCTGATCGCCACGTAGATCGATTTCATGGGGCTGCCCGATTCAGTTGCGTTGCAACGCGGTGGCAGAGGCCATCCCGACGTACTTGAGACTCTGCGCGATCGCGCTGGCGAGTGGCTTGCCGCGGCGCATGTCGCTCAGGTCTGCGAATCGCGCGGCGATGCCTTCGGGGCTCAGGTCGTCGCCCGACAAGTGCACGCCTTCGCTCTCGATCATCTGGGCGATCGCAAAGCTGCCGGCGCCGGCGCCGAGGATGATGCCCGTGGGGGCATCCTCGCCAGCAAGGAACAGCAGGCCGGGGGTGACTGACTCGGGCGCAAGCAGTTCCAGCGACTCGGGAGTCAGGACCCCCTCTGTCATGGCGGTTGCCGCCGTCGGTGCCAGCGCGTTGACACGAACGTCGTTCTTGCGCCCTTCGCTCGCGAGTACGTTCATCAATCCGACGACGCCGGACTTCGCGGCACCGTAGTTGGCCTGGCCGAAGTTGCCGTAGATGCCCGAACCCGAGGTCGTCATGATGATGCGGCCGTAGTTCTGAGCCCGCATGATGTCCCACACGGCCTTGGTGCAATAGGCCGAACCCAGCAGGTGGACATCGACGATCAGCCGGAAGTCGGCCATGTCCATCTTGCTGAAGCTCTTGTCTCGCAAGATGCCTGCGTTGTTCACCAGGACATCGACACGTCCCCAGCTCTGCATCACTTGCTTGACCATGTCGTCGACCTGCTGGAGGTCGGCGACGCTGGCCGCGATGGCCTGTGCCTGGCCGCCCGCGGCGACGATTTCTTCCGCGACGCTGCGTGCATTGACGAGCGACAAGTCGTTGACGACCACCTTGGCGCCGCGCGACGCGAGACCCAGGGCATGTGCGCGGCCCAGGCCGGCGCCGGCGCCTGTGACGATCGCAACCCGATCGTCGAAACGAATCTTCATGTGACTTTCCAGAATGGTTTCAGAATCAGATGGCCGTGACGGACCGCGCTCCGATCAGCTCCAGCATTCGACGGCGTTGTCGATCACGGCGCTGTGGTTGCGAGGAAGCGGCCAATCGGGCGTGCGGACACTGAATTGGCCTGAACCGCGACTCGTCGTGCCGCGAGACGCGCAATAGTGGCGCGGCGACGCGCCAGTCCAGCGCTTGAAGGCGTGACGAAAATTGGCCGCCTCGCTGTAGCCCAGCATCTCGGCGATGGACTCGGTCGTGAGATGCGTCGTGGTCAGGTAGCGGATCGCAAGCTCCTTGCGCACGTCCTCGAGGATCTCGTTGTAAGAGGTCTCGAGGGTTTCGAGTCGCCGGCGTAGAGTGCGCTGAGACATGCACAGGATGTCGGCGATATCGGACAGCGTTGGCGCGCGGCCCGAGGCTTTGAGAATGATGTCCTTGACCTGCCTGACTAGATCGAATCGAACCGACAGGCTGGCAACCAGGCCTTCGCAGACATGCAGGCAGGCCGCGTGGGTGCCCGCATGCGACTGGCGCAGCGGACGGTCGAGGATGGCGGCGTCGAAGCAGATTTCGGCGGCGTCGCCGGATGCGTCGACGGTGACGCCAAGCATGTCGCAGAGCTCTGACCGTTGAGAGGTATCGGCGCCAGGGCACCTTGCCGACCGGGGGCGAAAGTCCTCGCCCAGGACATCGCGGAGCAACACGGCCATCTTTGCCATCTCAAGCACTCTGCAGGACATCCGCATGGTGTCGTCCATTGCATATCGATCGACGAACCGCAGGCTGGCTGACGCGCCAGCGACCCGAAGCTCAAGAGAGAACTTCAGGTTCAAGAGAGGGGAGTAGAGCTCGGCGAACCGGATGACGTCGTGCAAGGTCGAACTGCTCAGCAAAGCGTAGCCGGCGATCCCGTAGGCCGTCAGATGCAGGCGCTGGGCAAGGAGCATCGAGAACCCGCGATCACCGCAGGCGGCTTCGGCCGCCCGCTGAACCTTGTATTGCTGCGTGAGCGACACCCGCGTCGCCGGATCGTTCAGCATCTCGGGCCTGAGATGCGCCGCCTCGAGCGCCGCGGCGGTGTCGATGCCTCGCTCTTCCAGCATGCCCAGCAGGGCGGATACCTCCGAAACATTGAAGGTGGTGTCGTCCGCAGTGAGAAGCAGCTTTTCGCTCCAATGGGTCATTTCTGGTTCCACCTTCCTGAGGCTTCTCCAAGCCGAGCGACATCGCTTCGGTTCGTTGAGCACAGCATGGAGATAGTTTGGTCTAGTGACCACAAAAAATCCATAGGGAAACTACTACTAATTTGGTCAACTGACCATCTAGCGGCGAGATGATCAAGTGTGCTTCAATTGAGCCTGGATCGAAGTCCACTGCGCTGCGCTCGGGCCGCCGCACCAAAAAGGGGAAAGACCTTGCAAACGAACGAGATCGAAATCGCCACCGAAAGCGATGAGGCGCAGCCGCCAGGACAAAGGCAGATCCAGCGAGAGAAGCGGACCGCCGAAATCATCGAGGCTTCGTTGCGGGTCTTCGCGGATGAAGGTCACGCAGGCTACTCCTTGCGCAAGGTTGCAGCTGCGGCCGGGGTGCGACTGAACACGGTCCAACACCATTTCGGTGATCTGAATTCGCTGCTGGTGGCGACGATCCGCGCGAAGATGGGCGACTACGTAGCTCGGTATCGTGAGATGGCGCTCGTCGACCAGATTCCTGCCCGGGATCGCTTCGAGGCCGCGCTCGACGATATCTTCATGGAGATCCGCAAGCCGGAGGTGCGCAAGTTCTTCTTCGAGTTGTGGACGCTTGCTCGGCACGACAAGGCCGTCGGTGAGCTCGTCAACGATGCGTACACAGGTTATGTCGAGTCGCTCGCCGGACTGGCGATTGGAATTCAGCCGGATCTCAGTCCTGTCGAGGCCAAGGTACTCGGGACGATGATTGCCGCCTGGACGGAGGGATTGGTCGTGATTGCCGACTACGGCGATCCGGGCAAGCGCTCCTTCGGAACCGTGGTCGTCCGCATGAAGGCCGCCTGCTTGTCGCTCTTCGGTACGGTGGCCAAGACCCCGGGAAGCTCGGCGCCATGAATCTCGAACGGACTGGCTCGCCGGCGATGGCGAAGCGGAGCGGCTCCAGCAACGGGCGCAGGATCGGGCGTTTGTTCGATCTGTCTTCGTTGCGGGCGCGGATCTGCATCGCGGCCGTATTGTGTGCCGTCGCCAGTCTCGGGGCAACTTGCTTTGCCATCGCGGAAAGAGGGAGGTCGATGGCTGAGGAATCTGCCGTCGACAACGTGACACTTACGGCGCGCGGCGCCGCGCGCGACCTCGAGGCCGCCTTGAAATCTCGCCTCCAGGTTCTGCATGTCCTGGCGGCGTCCGTGGCGCAGCTGAAAGCCGGTGGTCACGGATTGGATCGATCCCAGGTCGACACATTGCTGAAGCAGGCGCTGGTTGCCAATCCCGACTGGGCCTCGATCTATTCCGTATGGGAGCCCGATGCGCTCGACGGGCTGGATGCCAGGTTTGCGGGCAGGCCTCCGAGTGACGCGTCAGGACGCTATGTCACCGGATGGGATCGGCTTTCGGGCGCTCCCGTCAGCCAGCCCATCGTCGGCTACGACTCTCCGGCTCAGAACGATTGGTACGAGACCCCGCGTCGCACGCTCAAGGATGTCTGGACGGAACCCTTTTTCTACCCGTTCAATGGCCGACAGATCTGGGAGACCGACCTGGTCGTCCCGATCGTCGTGGAAGGCCGCTTCCTTGGTGTGATCGGTACCGACTATGTCCTGGACAGCCTGCGCACCCAACTTGCAGGCGCTGTCGGCACGCCAGGTGCCCGTGTGGCCCTGATCTCCGCGCGGGGCACCTATGTGAGTCACACGGATCTTGAGGCGGTAGGCAAGAAGGCTGGCGGATATTCGCCCGAAGCCGTTCGCGCCTTGAACGCGGGTGAGACGTATCACTACGCAGATGCGGGCCAGATCCATGTTCTCGCACCATTGCGGATCAGTGGCGATGTTGCTCCGTGGACTCTCGCCATTTCCTTTCCCGCCGCCGTGGCTCAACAACGTGCGTCGCAGCTTGTTCACTGGAGCATTGCGATTGCCGCGGGTTGCGCGCTCATTGCCGGCCTGCTCATGGTCTGGATCGTCACGGTTCTGATGCGCCCGCTGTCCCTGTTGGTCGAGGTGGTGGAACAGTTGGCTTCCGGCAACGCGAACTTGCGCGTGGCGCTGCCGGCTGGGGGCCGTGACGAGCTTGCCCGCATCTCAGTGGCCTTCAACTCGTTCGTCGCCAAGCTGGCAGATGCTTTTGCGGCGGTGCGCGATGCCAGTGTCGGCGTCGACACCGCAGCAACGGAAATAGCGAACGGCAACCTGGACCTGTCCGGACGTACCGAACAGCAGGCGGCCAGTCTCGAGAACATCGCATCTTCCATCGAATCCCTGAGTGCCGATGTTCGCGGCAATGCCGCGAACTGTCGCGAAGCAGCGCTCATGACCTCCGAGGTCAAGTCCACCGCCGAACGCAGCGCAGATGTCGTCGGCAACGCGGTGGTGTCGATGGAGCAGGTGCACAACCTCAGCCAACGGATCTCCGAGATCACCTCGATCATCGATGGCCTGGCGTTTCAGACGAATGTCCTGGCGCTGAATGCCGCCGTGGAGGCCGCCCGGGCGGGGACTCATGGGCGCGGATTCGCCGTTGTGGCTTCCGAAGTTCGCTCGCTGGCGAACCATTCCGCTAGTGCAGCGAAGGACATCAAGCAGTTGATCGATCAATCGCTCGGCAGCGTCGCGCAGAGCACGGAGCTGATCCAGGAGACGGGCCGGGTCGTCGCTCAAATGGTCGAAGCTGTGGGCAAGGTCACGACCCAGGTCGATGCGATCAATGCGGCGACGCAGAGGCAGGCCGAGGGGATCTCGATGGTCGAGGATTCGGTGGGCCAGCTCGATACGGTCACTCAGCAGAACGCCGCGCTCGTGGAGGAGGCTGCTGCTGCTGCCGCGTCGCTGCGCCAGCAGACCGGCCGCGTCAGCGAGACGATCGCCGCCTTTCTCTGAGAGGTGCCTTGCCGACCGGACAAGCTGTCGGCAGGCACGCTCATCGGCCGATGTCGTCGTCGGCACCCATTCCCTCTTGATAGCACGAGGATCGCATGACATCGAACGCAACCATTTCCTTGACCGCCCTTCGTCGGGCGCTGCCGCCTGCCGCGCCGGCGCGGGACTCTCGCTGGCCCGTCGAGCGGATCGAAGCGCTGTTCGAGCTGCCGTTTCTGGAGTTGGTCTTTCGCGCGCAGCAAGTGCATCGGGAGAACTTCGACCCCGCGCAGATCCAGCTGTCGACGCTGCTGTCGATCAAGACCGGGGGCTGCACGGAGGACTGCGGGTATTGCCCCCAGTCTGCCCACTATGAGGCGGGTGTCGAGGCCACGAAGCTGATGCCGGTGCAAGCGGTCGTCGAGGCCGCGCTGGCGGCGAAGGCCCAAGGCGCGACGCGCTTCTGCATGGGCGCGGCCTGGCGCAGTCCGAAGGCACGCGACATGGAGAACGTGGTCGAGATGGTGCGCCAGGTCAAGGCGCTCGGCATGGAAACCTGCATGACGCTCGGCATGTTGGAGCCCGAACAGGCGAACGCGCTCGGCGAGGCCGGTCTCGACTACTACAACCACAACCTCGACACGGCGCCGGAGTTCTATGGCGACATCATCAGCACGCGCACGTACGCCGATCGCCTGCAGACCATCGCCCGGGTTCGTGATGCCGGCATCAACGTCTGCTGTGGCGGCATCGTCGGCCTTGGCGAGACCCGCAATCATCGCGCGGGGCTGATCGCGCAGCTGGCCAACATGACGCCGTACCCGGAGTCCGTGCCCATCAACAACCTGGTCCAGGTCCCCGGTACGCCGCTGGACGGGACGGAGCCGATCGACCCGTTCGAGTTCGTCCGCACGATTGCTGTCGCCCGGATCACGATGCCTCGCACGATGGTGCGTCTGTCTGCGGGCCGCGAACAGATGGACGAAGCCCTCCAGGTGCTGTGCTTCGCCGCAGGCGCCAACTCCATCTTCTACGGCGACAGGCTGCTGACGACCTCGAACCCGCAGGCCGAGCGTGATCGCTCGCTGCTGCAGCGGATCGGCATGCGCGTGCAGGGCGCCTGAACTCCCCGAGGACAACTCTTTTGCAGGTCGCGCAGGAGCGACTTGCCGCTTACCAATGTCGGCACCTCGTTCGTTGGAACTGAGGTGTCGGGACTCGTCGTGCGCTGGAACCTGTCTTCGGGCTGAGCGGATCGATGAACGCTCGAATTCGAGACACATCGATTGGTGCAAACAGTGCACAGGACACCTGTCATTGTCCGTCCCGCACCTGTTGACCGTCGGCGAATATTCCTATCCTTCGAATCATCAACAAGCCTGCGATCGTTGCAGGAAATCGTCCGAGGCATCGCTCAGCGGCGCCCGTTCTAGTCAGACCTCAGGAGAGAGCCTTGATTTCCAAGTTCAACGCGCTGACAGCGGCCATGGTCGTTGCCCTCTGGACACTCTGCGGTATCGCAGCGGCACAGGAGCAGACGTCTATCGGGGCGGAAAAGGCCGGCAACAAGGACGGATCGATTCCCGCGTGGGAGGGCAACGAGGCGCCGCTCGCGGGCTGGTCGTTCGGCAAGTACCGCGGCGATTTCTGGAAACACAAGGCCGAACAGCCCCAGCTCGTGATCGACGCGGCGAACGTCGACAAATATGCCGACAAGCTGACGCCGGGGCAGATCAACCTGATCAAGACCGTCAAGGGATACACCATGCCGGTGTACGCCACGCATCGGACTTGCGGCTACCCGGACTACATCGTCAACAACACCAAGGCGAACACGAGCAAGGCCAAGATCGCGGCGGATGGCTGGTCACTGGACGACGCCGTGTTGCCGGGCATTCCGTTCCCGCAGCCCAAGAGCGGCATCGAGGCGATATGGAATTTCCTGTCCCGCTATTCCGGCGTAGGCGTCGATTTCCCGGCGGGATCCAGCTACGTTTCTCCGGCGCCCGGCAGTGACAAGGGCATCCTCGTCAAATGGCAGCAGCTCTTCTACTACCCCTGGGCCGCCAAGGGCGCCAACAGCCCGAAGGCTGACGGCGGCCTTCAAGGCGGCATCTACTACGCCTTCAAGGAGCCTGCGGCGCTCGCCGGCCAGGCGATCAACCAGCGTTTCTATTTCGAGCAAGACACGGAGTCGTTCTACTACTTCACGGGGCAGCGCCGCGTGCGGCGTCTTCCGAGCTATGCGTATGACGCTCCGCTGATCGGCTTCGAGAACCAGTACCCGTCCGACATGTCGTTCGTGTTCTTTGGGAACCCGGATCGATTCGACTGGAAGATCACCGGTCGCAAGGAAATCTACGTTCCGTACAACAACTTCAAGTCCGCCAACTTCAATGTTCCGCAGTCGGATGAACTGAAGCCGAACTTCGTCAGTGCGGATTTCCGCCGCTACGAGTTGCATCGGGTCTGGGAAGTTGTCGGCACCGTCAAGGCAGGCGTACGGCACTCGTCGCCGAAGAAGACGGTCTATCTTGACGAAGACACCTGGATCGCACTGGTTGGGGACGACTACGACGCGCAAGGCAAGCTCTGGCGCACGAAGGAGGGTGGTGCGCGCCCGTACTGGGAAGTCAATGCCTGCACCGCAGTCGTGGAAGGCAACTTCTACGACTTCACCAGCGGCCGCTATGTGGCGGATCCCATCCAGCTCGGCGCCGGCAAGGACATCCAGTTGTTCGCCGAGCCGTCGGATCCGCGCCTGAAGTCCAGTTTCTTCACAGCCGAAACGCTGCGCGCCAATAGCGAGCGTTGACCTTCGCGACGGGGCCTGGCCCCGTCGCAGTGGGCAGCGATCAGACAAATCAGCCATACGCCGAGTCAATCGGCTAGACAACGAGGGGAACCCAGTGAAGTCATTGATTCGCGCGACTCTGGTCAGTGCCGGAGTCTGTACGTTGTTTACGGCCAAGTCGGCATTTGCGATCGAGTTCCAGGTCGGACCCTTCGAGTCCTCCTTCAATTCGACCATCACCGTCGGCGGTGCACGTCGGATGAAAGATCCGAGTTGCAGCATCGTCGGCGATTCGGCCGCTTGCGGCGGCACGGCCGACACAGCCCAGTGGTCGGCCGGTGACGATGGTGATCTGAACTACAAGAAGGGCGACTGGTTCACGTCGTACATCAAGGGTACGCACGAACTGCTGATGACGGACAAGGATGACGGCTGGAAGCTGTTCACGCGTGGGACGTGGAAAGAGGATTTCACCGCCGACAAGACGCGTCGCACGGAACTCTCCAACGCCGCGAAGAACCAGATCGTCACCAACGCGGAACTGCTCGACTTCTGGGTCAGCAAGGACCTGTCGATCGCCGGGCAGAACGCTCGCGTTCGGGTCGGCCAGCAGGTCATCAGCTGGGGCGAGGCCCTGTTCTACATCGGAGGCATCAGCAACAACGTGCTCGATTTCGCGAAGCTCGCAGTGCCTGGCACCCAACTGAAGGAAGCCTTCCTGCCGGTGCCCGCGGTGAGCTTCAGCAGCAGCCTCGGCGACACCTGGAGCACCGAGGCCTACTACCAGGTCAAGTGGCGTCGCACCCGGGTTGCTCCGGTGGGCTCCTACTTCAGCGCGAGCGACCTCTATGACGCCGGTCGTGTGCCTGTGGCGTTCTCGGGAACGAACTTCAATGTCACGGGCAACGACCAGTACACGGTGACGGGCAGCCGCCAGCTGAGCGATGCGGACGCCATCGCGGCGATCAATGGCAACGGCGACTTTGGCGTCCCGGTTCTCGCCGACAGGAAGCCCAAGACCGGAGGCGAATACGGCCTCTCGCTGAAGTGGGCGCCCAGCGGATCGGCCATGAATTTCGGCGCGTATGCGGCGAACTATCACGATCAGTTTCCGGTTCTGAACGTCGTCAACGACGGTACGGCCTATCAATGGTCGTTCGCCCAGAACCGCCAGATGTATGGCCTGACGGCGAACTTCCCGGTGGGCAATTGGGCCATCGGAACCGAGCTTTCATATCGTCCGAAGGACGCCATCACGTTGGGGGGGTGCTTCGGACCGGGCGGTCCGCTCGATGCGAACACGAACACTGCATCGGCCAACTGTCCGCTGTGGAAAGACAACAAGAAGTACCAGCTCAGCGTCACCGCAATGCTGCAGCTCCAGAAGAGCGAGAACCCGTTCCTGCTGGGTCTTCTCGGCGCTGATACAGCCTTCCTCACCTTCGAGACGGCGGCCACCGAGTATCCCGGCGCGAGCAGCCCTTACATCCGCACTGTCAACGGCGTGCAAGTCGAGCAGGTCGCAGCCGCGGGCTACTTCGTACCACTCGATCGAACGGATCCGAACATTCCGATTGCCCAACGGCTCGGCACAGCGCTCTCCTGGGGCTTTGTCGCTGACTTCAACTGGACGTACGACGGCAAACTGATCCAAGGCTGGCAGGTAACCCCAGGGGTCACTTTCTCCGATTCGGTGAAGGGCGATACGCCCAACTATTCTGCGCAGTTTCTTGAGGGCAACAAGTCCGCGAACTTCTACGTTCTGTTCAATCAGAACCCGACGAAATGGCAAGGCGGCGTCAACTACACGACGTACTACGGTGGTCGCGATAACGGCGTGGATCGCCAGTACTACAAGGATCGCGCGTTCCTTGGCCTATTCGCCAGCTACAACTTCTGATCCTCCGCGATTGCAGCCTCGACGGCATTCACCTTAGACCCCCGACAGGCATGAACCGCAAATGCCCCGATGGGCGGAGCCATGCCCATTCATCTTCTCGCCTGGCGCACGCCGGCAGGTCGAGAGTCCTACCTTTCAGTATTGTTTGGAGAGATCAAATGACGTTCAAGAATTCGGCTCGCAAGGCTCTGATCTGCTTCGTTGCCACGGCGGCATGTGGAACCGCTGGTGTGCAGGCCAAGGAAGCATCGTCCGTCGCCAAGGTTCAGGAAAGCGGACTGGATGCTGCGATCCAGGCGCGCTATTCGGCGGTGGAGAAGATGGTCAACAGCGGCGCGCCCGCTGACGATGTCGGCCGTGCGCTGTACTGGCCGAACGTCATCGTGACGGGTCAAGGTGCCGACAAGGTCTCGCATGGCCTGGACCAGCTCCAACCGGTGCTTGCTGCAGTCCTGAAGGATCTCGGCACGCACTGCAAGTTCATCGTGAAGGATCCGCAAGCGCAGTCGGGCGGCCTTGCCGCCGTCTTCTCGCAGCTCACCTGCAAGGCCGCCGTTGCGGGCCAGCCCGATATCAATCTGCGCCTGCTCTACGTCTGGGAACGCCGCGGCAATGACTGGAAGGTCGTTCGCGAGATGTACTCCGAAGGCGCAATGAACTGATCGTCGGTTCCGACACAAGCAGGAAGACAGCCATGAACTCCCAAGCGACAGCAAGCGTCGGCCAATCCGCCACCACAGGGCAGTTTGCCAAGGTGCTGACCTACCGAGATCTGATCATCTACGGGTTGGTCTATATCGCCCCGATCGCGCCGTGGGGAACGTTCGCGTATGTCTACGATCTTTCCGCAGGTGCGGCGGTACTCGCCTACCTCATCGGCGTCGTGTGCATGTATTTCACCGCGAACTCCTACAAGGAGATCAGCGGTGAGGTCGAAGGTGCGGGCTCGGTCTACGCCTATGCACGCAAGGCCATGGGAACGGGCGCAGGGTTCCTGGCCGGTTGGATGGTTCTGCTCGACTACCTGCTGATTCCCGCGCTGATGTACGTCTTGGCGGCCGTCGCGCTCGGTACATTCCTGCCTGGAGTTCCCCGCTCGGTGTGGGCCGTGGCGTTCGCTGCCTTCGGCCTGGCGATCAACTGGTTCGGCATCGCAATGACCGCTCGCGCCAACAAGCTGTTCCTGCTTGTGCAACTGGTTGCAGTGGCCGTGTTCATCGGTTGGGCGCTGGTGGTCAACCACGCACCGCTGTCGCAAGCCTTCCCTGTCAGTGCGTTGTGGAACGGATCGGTCAGCGTCAGCGGCATCTTCGCCGCCACATCGATCTGCATCCTGGCCTTCATCGGATTTGACGCCATCACGACGCTGACCGAGGAAGTGCGACCGGAACAGCGTCACCTGGTCGGACGTTCGGTCGTCGTCGTGCTGTTGATCATCGGTGCCATCGCCATCGCGCAGGCCTGGGTGCTAGCGGGACTGTCCCAGGGCTACAAGTTCGCAGACCTGGCGTCCGGCGTCTACGACCTGACCGGCGCGAAGGTCTCTCGGACGGCTGGCCTGGCCATGGCCTGGATCGCAGCTCTCGTGACCGGCATCGCCTTGACGCCGCCGATGCTCGCTGCGGTGGCACGCGTGCTGCACGCGATGGCCAGCGACGGGCAATTGCCGCGCTATTTCTCGGTGCTGCACCCCAAGTACGCCGTACCTCAACGAACGCTGCTGTTGTCGACCCTCGTTTCCCTGGGCGTTGCATTGGCCTTCCTGAACCAGCCGGACCAGCTCACCAACATCGTCAACTTCGGTGCGCTGGCAGCCTATGCAGCCGTTCACCTGTCAGTGATCGTCCTGTTGGCCGTGAAGAAGCGCTCGGGTCGTTGGATCGCTCACGTCGTGGTGCCCGTGCTGGGGCTCGCCATCATCGCGGCTGTGGTTTCGCAAATGAGCTCGGCGGCTCTGATGCTCGGCTCGGGCTGGTTTGCGACGGGCTTCGTCTACTACATGTTGTTGAAGACATTTCGGCGATCCGCCGTCGAAGTTCAGGGCGCTGTTCGTTGAGTGCACTTGTGTGGAATGCGGTGATCGACATGCAACTGAACAGAATTGAAGAGGTCTCCCGAGTCCTGCGCTCCTGGACGCCCGAGCAGACCAAGACCTATATCCAGAAACTACCGATCTGGGACAACGACGTGCAAGTCGAGCAGAAGTTCGGCGGCCTTCAGAACCGCACGTTCTTCGTCACCACACAGGAAGGCAAGAAGTACGCTGCTCGCGTCGGCTTCGACCAGTTGCGAACCCGGCAGACCTCCGTCGTTCAATGCACGATGGCGGCGCACGCGCTCGGGCTCGGCCCTGGCCTGCTGTACTCGGAACCCAATCTGAGCATCACCGAGTTCGTCGATGGCGAAGGCATGCAGCTCGAGCAGATGAAGGATCCGGCGATCATGAAGCGCGTGATCGATCGCATGAAGATCCTGCACTCAGGTGCGGATGCGCTGAGCGAGACGATCAGCTACTGGTGGCCGTTCGACACGGTGCGACGCTACCTGCGCAACATGGAGACGGGCAAGCCGGCAACCGGCATGAAGCCTTCGCTGTGGGCCGATCGAGCGCCTGAATATCGCGAAATAACGCGTCGTCTCGAGCGCGCAATCGCCCCATTCATTCCGTGCCTGACGCACAACGACATGGTCTTCGTCAACATGATCGTCGATCGCAAGGACGAGATCATGTTCATCGACTGGGATGGCGGTGCCTATGGCCATCCGATGTGGGATCTGGGCGAAATGCTCATGTGGGCAGAGGCCGACGAAGAGACCAACCGTCGAGCGCTTCAGCAATATTTCGGTGGGCTGGACGACGCTGCTCTGGAGCAGCGCATGCACGAGATCCATGCGTTCCAGGTCATCGCGGCACTGCGCCTGTGCACCGAGGTGATGGAGGCGGATCTCGATCCGTACTTCTTCCTGACGCCCGATGAAATGGCCGAGAGCATGAGGTTGATCCTGCCGGGGGAGCGACCGTCCCTGGCAGGCCTGGTCGACCTGGTGCTGCCCAGGTTCGAATCTCTCTGGGCGCAGTACCAACACGAATTCCCGGCCTGAACCGCCAGGGTGCGTCGCGCACGAAGTTTCCTGTCCGACGGGGATCACGCGGACAGAAGTTAGACAAGGAATCGACATGAATCTCGATGGCAAGAAGATCCTGGTGACGGGCAGCACGATGGGTATCGGCAACGCCGCGGTTCAGGGCCTCTTGCGCGCCGGCGCGCATGTCGCCGTGCACGGCCGCGACGCCAAGCGCGTCAAAGAGGCCATCGCCGCACTGGGCGGTGGTGAGCGACTGGTTCCGGTCGTCGGCGACGTTGGCGACCTGGCCGACTGTCGGCGCATCATCGACGACGCGGTTCGCCAGCTCGGGGGCCTCGACTGCCTCGTCAACAACGCCGGCATCGGAGATCTCAGCTACCTCGAGGATGTCACGGACGAGCACTTCGATCGCATCGTCAATGTCAATCTTCGATCGGCGTTCTTCCTGACTCAATATGCGCTGCCGCGGTTGCTCGAGTCGCGGGGCAACGTCATCTTCACGGCATCCGTCACCGGGTTGTGCGCCGGTCCGACCGACAGCTTCGTGTACGCGGCGGCCAAGGGCGGCATGATCAGCCTGGGCCAGGCGCTCGCGCTCGAGCTCGCCCCGCGCGGCGTGCGAGTGAATGTCCTTTGCCCAGGCTACATCGATACCCCGCTGATCGCGGCCGAGAACGCCAAGTACGACGGTCAGGTGTACCGGTTCATCGAGGACTGCGTCCCGTTGTCGCGCATCGGATCGATGGCCGAATGTGCCTCGACGATCGTCTATCTCGCTTCCGATGAAGCGGCGTATTTCACCGGCTCCGTTGTCGTCAACGACGGTGGCTGCACCGCCGCGCGCACCTGGGGTGGGCGGAATTGATTCGAGATCTCGTCCGCCGTCGTTGGTCGATGCCCGAGGCTCCCTAGCATGCATGCGCTCGAGCATCTGGACGACGTCGACCGCCGCACGATCATCCATCCGTTCTCCGCGCTGAATTCGGCGGCGACGCGCGAACGGGTGGTCCTCGACTCCGCCGAAGGCGTCACGCTGACCGATACCGCCGGGAAGCGGTATCTCGATGCCGGCGCGGGCCTGTGGAATGTCAACATCGGCTACGGGCGACGCGAAGTCATCGACGCCGCGACGGAGCAGATGGAGAAGGCGAGCTTTCTCCATTCGTTTGGGAACTTCACCAATGCGCCGTTGATCCGACTGTCCGAGCGACTGATCTCGCTGGCTCCCGACGGCATGCAGCAGGTCGTCTACTGCAACAGCGGCTCAGAAGCGAACGATACGCAGATCAAGCTCGTTCGTCGCTACAACAACGTGCGCGGACGCGCCCGGAAGAAGAAGATCATCGCGCGACGGGGCGGTTACCACGGAACGGGCCTGGGTTCGGGCAGCTTGACGGGCTTGCCCGTGGTGCACCGAACCTTCGATCTCCCGCAGGCGGGCATCCTTCACACGCACGCCGCCGAATATCACCGGCGACCGGCGCACACCGACTCCGAGGAGGCGTATTCGCGCCACCTCGCCGAGGAGCTCGACCGACTGATCCAGCTCGAAGGACCGGAAACCGTCGCTGCATTCATTGCGGAGCCGATCGCCGGCTCAGCCGGCGTCCTGGTGCCGCCGAAGGGATATTTCCGTGCGGTGCGCGAGGTGTTGCGCAAGCACGATGTCCTGCTGATCGCCGACGAAGTGATCACGGGGTTCGGCCGGACAGGCTCCTGGTTCGCCAGTGCCCACGACGACATGGAGCCCGACCTGATCACCATCGGGAAGGGCCTGACGAGTGGCTACTTCCCGATGTCGGCTTGCCTCGTTTCGGGAGCAATCGCAGAGGTACTCGCTTCCGAATCCGAGGCGGATGGATTTTTCGGACATGGCTTCACCACATCCGGCCACCCCGTCGGAGCCGCAGTCGCGCTCGCCAACATCGATGTCCTGGCGCGTGACGGCCTGCTCCAGAACTCGGAAAGCGTGGGGCGGCACCTGCGAGCGCAGCTCGAGAGCGAGCTCGGCTCGCACGAACTGGTGGGCGAGATTCGCGGACAGGGTTTGATGATCGGCATCGAGTTCGACGCGGACAAGCGGGCGCGACGTCCATTCCGTGACGTGACCCGAATCGGTTCGCTGTTGAGCCGCGCCTGTCTCGGCGAGGGATTGATCGTGCGGGGCGGACATGGACGAGTCGTCGCTGCGCTCGCGCCGCCGCTGATCCTCACGCGATCGCAGGCTGACGAGATTGTGGGGCGACTCCAGCGCGGCTTGAAGACCTTCGAGACGAGCCTTGTGGCAGAAGATCGTGCGCCTTGAACCGGCGCGTTTGCAGAACGGGAGAGTGACCATGAAGATGCAGATGAACTTTTGGGGCAAGAGCGTGCTCGTAACGGGTGCGACCGAGGCCATCGGACGCGCGTGCGCCGCCGCCTTTCTCGCGCATGGCGCGCGGGTCGCGATCAACGGCCCCGACGAGGCCAGCGTGGCGGCGACCATCGCTGCGCTCGGTGGCGGCGATGGCCTCGTCGCCGCTGCGGGCGATCTGTCGACTCGCGAGGGCTGCGCGAGTGTCGTTGGCGGTGCTGTCGACGCGCTTGGTCATCTCGATGTCCTGGTCAACGCGGCCCAGGCCGGCGAAGACCGGCCGTTCGAGAGCGTCACGCCGGAGAACTGGGCCGAGACCATCGATGGCTCGTTCCGAGCCGCACTCCTGTGCACGCAACAGGCCGCCCCGCATCTCAAGGCAGTCAAGGGCAACGTCGTCAATGTGACGTCCATTCCAGGCGTCATGGGCGGCGTAGCCGGAACGTCGACGCGCGCATCTGCCGCGGGCTCGATCGTCAACCTGACACGCATGTCCGCGCTGCGACTGGGTGTCGATGGCCTGCGCGTCAACTGCCTGTGCGCGGGCGAACTGGCTGACTCACCCAGAAGCGCCGACGCAGTGCCTCCCACGGTCGGCCGCTTTGGCGACCCGGATGACATGGCCGGCACCGTGCTCTTCCTGGCGTCTCGCTACGCCGGCTTCATGACCGGATCCATCGTCGTCAATGACGGCGGTGTGTCCGCGGGCAACTGAGGAACCTGCGACCGCAGGAGGCTTCCGTTCCGGCGCCTCTTTGCTGACGCGCCTTCACTGGAAATTGACATGAAACTGAACGCAGTCATCGCCGGCGTGGGCACCACGCGATTCGGCAAGCATCCCGATCGCAGTCTCTCGAGCCTGGCACACGAGGCCATCCAGCAGGCGCTGGATGACGCGGGTATCCCCATCAGTCGAATCCAGGCAGTCTGGTCGGGCAATGCGGCCGCCTCGGTTATCACCGGCCAGGTCTGCATCGCAGGCCAGGCGATCCTGCGCGGCATGGGGTTGGGCAAGGTGCCTGTCGTCAATGTCGAGAACGCTTGCGCCACGTCCTCGACGGCTTTCCAACAGGCTGCTGCGATGGTGACGTTCGGCGCCTACGACGTGGTGCTCGCGTTCGGCGTCGAGAAGCTCTATCACTCTGACAAGAAGCGCGTCTTTTCGGTCTTCGAGGGCTGCGCCGACATGGAGCATCCCGAGGCGCTGCAGTCGTTCGTGCTGGACGAGGGGCGCCAGGCGCAAGGGGCGGGGCAGACACGGTCGGTCTTCATGGACGTCTACGCGCGCATGGCGCGGGACTACATGGCGTCGAGCGGGGCGACGGCGCTGGACTTCGCGTCGGTCTCCTCGAAGAACTCGTTTCATGGCAGTCTGAATCCGAATGCGCAGTATCGTGACGTCGTGACTCCGCAGCAGGTGCTCGACGCCGCGCCCATCGTCAGCCCGTTGACGTTGCTGATGTGCTCGCCGATCGCGGATGGCGCCTCGGCGGCCGTGATTATGTCGCCGAAGGCGGCACGCGAACTGGGCATCACCCAGCCGGTTCGGGCGCTGAGTTCCGTGCTGGCAAGCGGCTACGACTATGCGGATGGCGACCAGAAGCTGACCGCCTACGTGTCCCAGCAGGCCTATGAATTCGCCGGGGTCGGGCCGCGCGACGTGAGTTGCGTCGAGCTCCACGATGCGTCGTCACCCGCCGAGCTGATCTACTGCGAAGCCCTGGGTCTCTGCGCTCCCGGCGACGGGGTGAAGATGTTGAAGGACGGCGACACGCGGCTTGGCGGTCGGCTGCCCGTCAATACCTCTGGCGGCCTGGTTCGCAAGGGCCACCCGATCGGCGCGACCGGGCTGTCGCAGATCCACGAGTTGACGCTGCAACTGCGGGGGCAGGCCGGCGCGCGCCAGGTGCAGGGTGCGCGCATCGGACTGGCCGAGAACGGCGGCGGCTTCCTCGGCGCCGACTCTGCCGCGATCGTGCTCACCATCCTGGCCGCTGGCTAGAACGACACTTCAGGAATCGAGGCGAAAAATGAGCGAGGCGAAAGTCGAAGTCGCGTTGGTGACGGGGGCGACATCGGGCATCGGGAAAGCCACCGCGATCGAGCTGGCAGGGCGGGGCGCGATCGTTGGCCTGATCGGCAGGAACCGGGAAGCCGGCGACCTGGTGGTGGCCGAGATCACGGCACGCGGCGGCCGAGCCATCATGCTGCCGGCCGACGTGTCGAACCTCGACGAGGTCAATTCGGCGGTTTCAAGGCTCGTGTCCGAGTTCGGGTATCTCGACACCGTGGTCTCCAATGCCGGTGTCGCGATTGGCGGCACGGTGACCGACATGAAGGTGGAGGATTGGCATCGGGTCATCGACGTCAACCTGAACGGCACGTTCTACCTCGCGCGGGCCACGATGCCCCACCTGGTCGCGCGTGGGGCTGGCTCATTCGTCGCAGTCAGCTCCGACGCCGGCGTGCAGGGCGCGCTGGGCTTCGCGGCCTACTGCGCTTCCAAGCATGCCGTGAATGGCCTTGTTCGCTGCCTGGCACTCGACTACGGCGCAAAGGGCGTGCGAAGCAATGCGGTTTGTCCCTCGTTTGTGGAGACGCCAATGGCAGATAACCTGCTGGCAGCCGCCTCTGAGGACGAACGCGACTACTACCGGCGAGTGATTCCGCTGGGGCGGTTTGCGAGACCTCAAGAGGTGGCCGGCGTCATCGCGCATCTCACGTCGCGCGCGGGCTCCTACACGAACGGGCTGATGTACTGCCTGGATGGCGGCGAGACCGCCGGGTTGTATCTGGCGCCGTAGGCCGGCTCCGACGCCAGGCAGTCGGCATGCCCCGGATCTGCCAAACTTGGATGCAACCTGGAGTCGCGATGATTTCTGACGCAAGCAGGGCCTCGCAGTCATCGGCGTTTGCCAAGCCGGGTGCCAGCCAGATCGATACCGATCTCGTACAGGCCTTGCACGCGCTGGCCGACGGGCCGCACGCCCGGAGCGAATGCGCCGGCTCGATCAGGACGCAGGCGCTGGAGACCGTGGCATGGATCGGATCAGCGGCGCTGGTCTGGTTGATCGTTGCGGTCCTCGTCTAGCCTGACTCGTCTGATCGGACCGATGCCATGACAACCGAATCTCTGGGCGCCGATGCGCCGGCCGCACTCGCAGGCCGCATCCCCATTCCCTACGCCGATCGAATATTCGGCGACTACAGCGAGTTCTTTCTCACCTGTACCACGCTCGGGGCAGCCAGCTACGCCTACCTCGTCGGTGTGTCGTTGGCCGCGATCGGTACGACCTGGATCGGCGTGCTCGGCTACACCCTGGGCATGATCATCGGCGGAGCCTTTGTCGCATTCACCGTCGGGAGCTTCTCGTACAGGTTTGGCGTGGACATCGTCGACGCATCCAAATTCGCGCTGGGTATTCGAGGTTCCGTCCTGGTACTGATAGGTGTGATCCTGGTCTGCGGCGGATGGGCCAACGTGCTTCTGGCGATGACGGCCAGAGGGACGATCGATCTGTTTTCCGGGCTGTCTGCCAGGTCGGGGGGCGGAGACGAAACTCTCGTGCTCGGGGCGGGATTTCTGCTGATCGGCCTCGTATGGTGGCTTGTAGGGCACGGCGCCAAGATGATGGAGCGCGCGGCCTCCTGGTGCGCCATCGTGCAGGTGGTCGTCGCCATCGTCGTCGTCGTCCTGGTCGCGCGCAAGTACGGCCTGGTTTCGACGTTCCTCACCAACGTGAATCCGAAGAAGGCCTACACGGCAGATCGACATCTGCAACTGGCCTACGCGGTCGAATTCGGCGTGGCCAACGGTCTGACGTTGTTTCCGTTCTTTGGCGGGCTGGCTCGACTCGTCAAGCACCGGCGCCATCTCGTTGGGCCGGCAGTCGGCGGTGCCTGCATCGTCGGCGGGGCTTTCGTTTCCGCAGCGGGCGCGGTCGCCGCAATCTGTACGGGGCAGGAAGGCTTGAGCCAGCTCCTGTTCGGCGTTGCCGGTACGGACTGGGGCACGATGTTGCTGGCGGTCGTGCTGGTCGCCAATATCGGTACGATGGTGGCCCAGTTCTACATCGTCGGACTGGCGCTGCAGCAGATCAGGCTGTTCGCAAGAATTGGCTGGAAGGTGGTCTGCGCTGCCGTTCTGGCCCCGTCCGTCCTGGCCGTGCTCAACACGCAGTGGCTGTTGGATCACGTGATCACGTTCGTTGCCTACAGCGGGGTCTTGTTCATCGGACTGTCGTCGATCCTGTTCATCGACTACTTCGTCTTGCGGCGCCAGCGCATCGTCGTCGAGCAGCTGTTCGCGATTGGCGGGAGTCGCAGCTACTGGTTCTGGGGCGGCATCAACTGGATTGCCGTTTTCGTCATCGTGCTGACAACCGGCGTGTACCTGGTGATCTTCGATCCGGTCACGCTCAGAGTGGCCGGACTGTTCCGGTACTTCGGAGCCTCCGTACCGACCTTGTTGATCGGCGGCGTCGTCTACTACGCCCTGATGAAGCTGCTGGCGATCCGCAGCGGCGTAGGTGGCTACACGAACCCCGGCGTCGATCCGGCGCCCGTCGAAGTCGGACTCTGAGCAGACGTTACGCGAGTGCACGGCAAGTTGCCGCATCGTCACTCCCGTTGCCTTGGTGATGCCTGGTTGGCCTCAACGGCGGCCTATCTGGCCCCTGGGAACCTGTCGCGGGCGCGCTCCGCCCGATATCTTTGCTGCAAGGTTTCGCGTTGATCCGTCCACCGGTGGACGTGCTCGCACGAGGCGGAGATTGCCGGTGTGTCCGGCAGTCCGAAGCACTGGACGGGAAAAATGAAAATTTGTCGCACGATCCTGACGCACGTAGTGGCGAGCGCCGCCTTCGCGAGCCTCCTGGTCGCTCCCGCACAGGCGGCTCCGCAGGACACCGAGTGGCGCCTGATCGGGCTCAACCCGGAGCAGCAACACTTCAGTCCCCTTGCGCAGATCAACGACAAGGACGTCAAGCGGCTCGGGCTGGCGTGGAGCTACGACATGCCCATGCAGGACGGCGCGACGGGTGTCCCGTTGATCGCGGGCGGCATCATCTACCAGAGCGGGGCGCTCGGGAAGGTGTACGCCAACGATCTCCGGACGGGCAAGGCGGTGTGGACCTACGACCCGCAGATCACGTTTCCGCGCGGCGTCATCAGCTCCTGGGGCAGCCGGCTGTCGCGCGGCTTGGCGCTGTGGGAGGACAAGGTCATCCGCGCGACCGGCGACTGCAGGCTGATTGCGCTCGATCGAAAGACGGGCGCGAAGCTCTGGGAGGCGACCGCATGCGACGCCAACGCCAACAAGACGATCACCGGCGCTCCCAGAGTTGGAGCGGGCAAGGTGTTCATCGGCAACTCCAACGCCGACAGTGGAATTGGTCGCGGACATGTGGATGCATTCGACATTGCCACAGGAAAGCACCTGTGGCGCTTCTACACGATTCCTGGCGACCCGGAGAAGGGCTTCGAGAACAAGGCCATGGAGATGGCCTCGAAGACATGGGGCAAGGACTACTGGAAGAACACGGGCGGTGGCAGCCCCTGGGACGCCATGACCTACGATCCCAAGACGAATCTGCTGTATCTCGGCACCGACGGCCCGGCGCCGTTCAATCCGAAGGCCCGCGGAGACGGGCGAGGCGATGAGCTGTTCACGAACTCCATCGTGGCGGTGAACGCCGACACCGGCGAGTACGTCTGGCACTACCAGACGACCCCGAACGACGGTTGGAATTTCGCGGCGACGATGCACATCATGATCGCCGACCTGAAGCTCGACAATCAGCAGCGACACGTCGTGATGACGGCGCCGAAGAACGGATTCTTCTACGTCCTGGATGCGCGAACCGGCAAGCTGATTTCCGCGAAGAACTATGTTCCGGTGAACTGGACGTCGGGCATCGACATGAAGACCGGGCGTCCCATCGAGGTGCCCGATGCGAAATACTGGGAGAAGGGTGACCAGAGCGTGATGGTCTCTCCCAGCCCGATGGGCGCGCACAACTGGCAACCCATGAGCTACAGCCCGAAGACGGGTTTGGTCTACATCCCGTCGATGGACATGCCGGTCTCCATCAAGATCGACCCGCACAACTCCGTTGGCGCCGTCGACATCGATTTCTACTATGGATTGACCCATCACCAGACCTTCAAGGGCAGCATCACGGCGTGGGATCCGGTGACGCAGAAATTGCGTTGGCAGAGGGACGTCGGCATGCCCTACAACGGCGGCATCCTGTCCACCGCGGGCAACCTTGTGTTCCAGGGAACCACGACAGGCGATTTCGTCGCGTATCGCGCCGACACGGGCGAGAAGCTCTGGTCGATGTCAGTGGGCTCCTCGATCTTCGCAGCACCGAGCACGGTTGTCGTGGACGGTGCCCAGTACGTGATCGTCCCCGTGGGTTCAGGAACGACCTCCGCCGTCGGCTTTGCCTCGAGGCTGGCGGCGAATCCCGGTGGACCGGCGCGACTGCTCGCGTTCCGACTCGATGGCAAGGCCTCGTTGCCCGCGACTCCCGCCCGGGCGGAAGTGTTCCCCGAACCGCCGCTCCCGCACCCGGATCCCGTCGTGGTCGCGCGCGGCAAGAAAGTGTGGGATGCGCAAGGTTGCGAGCTCTGCCACGGCTTCGCCGTTGCCGGAGCGGCCGGCTCCTCGGTGCCGGATCTTCGCAAGGCCAGCAAGGAGACCCATGAGCTGTTTGCCGGCATCGTGCTTGGCGGATTGCGCAAGGACAAGGGTATGCCGATCTTCGCGGATGCCATCTCCATGGACGAGCTCGGCGACATGCAGGCCTACATCATCTCGCAGGCCTGGGCGACATATGACGCGCAAGAACATCCGCCTGCAGGGAAGTGACCGCGAGCGCACGCACGTCGACAGCCCGCCTGAGCGAAGCACAGGCACGGATTTCCACCAACAGCCCCGCACGCGGGTGGTACGCCCCACTCGGGGCGAGGAGTACTCATGACCAAGGTTCTTGTTCTCGGCGCCACAGGCAATATCGGCGGACTCACCGCTGCCGCGCTCTCCGCGAACCATCCCGACGTGCAATTGCGTCTCGCCAGCAGCCGCGACAGCGGCCGTGAATCGCTGCGTGCCGCCTACCCTGGGGCCGAGGTCGTCACCGCAGATTGGTACGACGCCGATAGGCTGACGCGTGCGGTCGAAGGCGTGGACAAGGTCTTCATGGTCACCCCGGACTTTCGTACGGACGAATCCGTGGTCACGCCGAATGTGATCAAGGCGATCAAGGCCGCCGGCGGCGTCCAGCAGGTTGTCCGGTTCATTGCGATTCCGCCCGGCCTGACCAAGGAGAAGCTCGAACCGGAGTTCCTCGCCACCCGTTGCGGGGCCAACCTGCACACGGTCGCGAAGCCGCTGTTCGATGCCAGCGGGCTGCCGATGACGTACATCAATGCCGCTTGCTGGATCATGTTCAACCTGCCGTGGTTCATGGCCGACGAAGTCAAGCGCAATAGCCGCATCGCCATGCCCGCCGCATCGGATGCCTGCAGATTGTGGGTGTCGGAGAACGACATCGCCGACGTCGCGGCCAAGGTTCTTGCCGATCCGGCAGCGGCGCACGTTGGCCAGGAATACCTCGTGACGGGGACGGAGCGTCTGGACTTCCGCCAGGTTGCGGCGCTGCTCAGCGACGTCCTTGGCAAGCCCGTGGGCTACGTAAACGAGGACGCCTATCTGCGTGCCGCGATGGGCGACAACTTCGACACGCTGATGACCTACTTCCGGCACGAGACGCGTGACTATCGCGATGTGCCCTCCACCAATACCGTCCAGCGCCTGCTGGGCCGTCCGCAAGTGACGCTACGTGACTATGTGGAGGCCAACCAGGCGCTGTTTTCGTAGGAATCCATTGCTGTCTTGATGCCGTGACACGGCGTCGCCCACGCTCATCGTCTGGAATTCACCATGAAACGCTTTCTTGGACTTCTCGTTATCCACCTCTCCAAGGATCATCAGTCGTCCGAACGCCGATCCTTCGTTGCAGGAATGTCCGGCATCGTCGTTGGAAGCGCCGTGCTTGGCATGGGCTCGAGTGCCCCAGCGCTTGCCGCCGAGCCTGATGCCGAAGCGAAACGGAAGCTCCAGCCGGTGCCACTCGATCCGGCGGTGAAGGATGGCGTCGGACTCGATTCGTTGATCCCGTGGCCGAAGGCGATGATGCTGAGACCCATCGCGACGCACCGGGTCAAGCAGTGGTACACCGGCGAGAAGCTTTCGGCGATGGTCTACGACGCCGATGACGGCCTTCTCCAGTTCACCGATCTCCCTTACGACGAGCAGGTGACCCTGTTGCGGGGGACGGCGACCCTGATCTCCCAGGATGGACAACGACACGTCTTCCACGCCGGCGATACCTTCATTGCGCCCAAAGGGTGGACCGGGACGTGGGAGCTCAAGGGTGGCTACCGAGAGCTGATCACCTTCGAGACCGCATCGCTCGACTATGCGATGAAGAAATGGTTTGGTTGAGCCACTTCTTCGTACTAGCACCAACAGCCACTCACCCCTCCCCAATTTCGGAAACGAATCATGGATGTCATCCAGGCAAGCAGCGTCATGCTGACCGATCCCGCCCATGTGCGGCTCGCGCACGACGCGCGCTACGAACAGGGCTCCGCATTCGTCAACGGCGCTTACTGCGGACTGCACGAGGCGACGATCCCGTTGATGGACTACGGCTTTCGCCATGCCGACGCAGCCTACGACGTGGTCAGTGCCAGCAAGGGTTACATGTTCCGCCTGCAGGATCACCTTGATCGGTTCGATCGCTCGTGTGACCTGTTTCGGCTGAGCAACCCGTACGGCCAGCGCGACACCGCACGGATCCTCGACACGCTGGTCAAGCTGGCAGGGACGCGCGAGGCCTACATCTTCTGGTGCGTCACCCGCGGCCTGTCGAAGCCCGGCGGACATCACAACGATCCTGCCGGCTACGAGAATCGGTTCTATGCCTATGTCGTGCCGTACCGGTTCATCGCCGACGACGCGAAGCGCACGTGCGGGCTGGATTTGATGGTTAGCAGGAAATACATTCGAATTCCGCAAAAGTCCGTCGACCCGAGGGCGAAGAACTTTCACTGGCTGGATCTGCAACTCTCGCTGTTCGAAGCGCACGACAGCGGTACCGATTTCTCGGTGTTGTGCGACAGCGACTCGTTCCTCGCCGAAGCACCCGGGTCGAACATCTTCCTCATCAAGGACGGCGTCCTGTTCACGCCCGACAGCGGCTGCCTCGAAGGTATCACCCGGCAGACCGCCATTGATCTGGCGGCCGAGATCGGGATGCCCGTTCGCGTGGAGCGAGTGCGTGTCGAGCAGTTGCTGAACGCCGACGAAGCCTTCCTCTCATCGACAGCCGGGGGGATCATGCCCATCAACCGCGTCGACGGACGCGTGCTGGGGGGCGTCGATGGGCCCGGTAGGCTGACGACCCAACTCCACAATCTCTACTGGGAAAAGCGCTGGACGGGCTGGCGCGGAACCGCGGTCGACTACAGCCAGCCGGCGGATCTCACCGCGGGCCTGAACTGAGTTGGCTCCGGGCAGTCAACGGCCGAAGCTGCCGGAGCCGCGCATTGGCCTTGCGAGGCTGCTTGCAGGACTCTTCATGCTGGTCGCGCTCACGCCGGAGGCGCGGAGCGCCGACGAGCTGGTCATCGGTCAGACCTTGCCGCTCACCGGGCCTACCGGAAGCCTCGGCCAGGCAATCCGCGCGGGCACGGCGGCCTGCGCGAATCTGATCAATGCACAAGGAGGCATCGCAGGTCGCCAACTCAGACTGGCCGTTCTGGACGACGCCGGTGATGACATGCGCGCGGTACAGAACGCTCGGCAACTCGTCGAGCATGATCATGTCGCTGTTCTGGTGGGGCCGATTGGTGTCTCGAGTACCGCGGCTCTCCAGTCCTATGCGGCGCAGGTGCCGATCGCTGTCCTCGGTGCCCAGGAGGGGACGCCTGCGCTGCGTGGTTCAGCCTATCCCACGTCCTTCTTCATCCGAGCCAATCACAGCGCAGAGGCCGAGCGGTTGGCGGTGCATCTGAGCGCGTTGGGCATCTCGCGAATCGCGGTGATCGCGGAAGCGGGCGACCTGGGTCACTCCGTGATGACCAGCTTCGACGAGGCCTTGGCCGCTCGGGGAATACAGCTTCAATCGCTCGCTGTGGTGAAACACGATGGCGTGGACGCGAGATCGGCTGTCGAGCGCGTGCTGCTCGGTACGCCGCCCCAGGCGATCGTGCTGGCGACTTCTGGAGCGGCCAGCGTGAAGGCGATCCGCGAACTGGCGCGGGTCGCCCCCGCCAACCCGATGCACAGCGGCATCTACGCGTTCTCCTTTGCGCTGTCGCAGGAGGAATTGATCTCCCTTGGACACGACGCTGCCTCCTTGGTCATGACGCAGGTCATGCCGTCTCCGGCCGACGACCATCTGGAACTTGCGAGGATCTATTCGGAGGCACTGCGTGCCGCCGGGCAGTCGCAGCGCTCCTATCCTGGCATGGAGGCCTGTCTTACCCCGCTCGTGCTGCGGCGAGTGTTGAAGCCGTTGTCCGGGCGAGAGATCACGGCCGCCAGCGTCGTTCGGTCTCTGAAAGGCGCTGGACTCGTGACCGTCGGCGGGCTCGACATCGATCTGAACGGCACGGCACGAGACGGAGCAGGATTCGTGGACATCGTCATCGTCGGCGCCGACGGGCATTTCGTACACTGACGCATCAGGCCCCGGTGTGCTTCCAGAAGCAGCATCAAAGGCCTACTTCGATGGCCTCTGTGGTCTCGTTGCTCTCCACGTAGCCGCCCCGACCTCGACCGATCACGAGCAGTCGCATCAGCCCGTAGTAGGCCACGGCACCCGCGACGAGTGTCGGGATGGATGCGCCGACGTAGCGGAACAATGCGGCCACACGAAGGGTAACGGGATCGAAGATGACCAGGTACATGGTGCTGCTCAGGACGATCACGACGATGGCGACCCAGTTGACTCCGCCCGCGAACCAGTAGCTGCCGAGACCTGATTTCGCAAAGAGATGCGCCACGACCACGCGTTGGCGACGCAGCACGAAGTAGTCCACAAGCATGATGGACGAAGCACCGACGAACATGACGGCGTTGTACGCCATGAAGGTCATGACGTGACTCAGGATCCATGGCGTGCTGAACACGACGAGAACGCTGGGAAGCAGTACCGCTGCAGCGACGAGCGGCCAACGCAGTCGGGCGAAAACCGACATCTGTTGCACCGCCAGGCCGACGACATAGAACTGGGTCACCAGCGTGCCGATGTTCGTGAGCAGGATGATTGCGAGCAGCAATGTTCCGAGCGTCTGGCCGCAGACTCCCGTCAACATCGCGCTCAGCTCTTCCTTGCCCGTGGCCATCGCGGCCAGCGCACCGACGCAGGCCACCAACGTCGAACCGGCGATCGGATAGCCGATCACGGCCGGGCCGATCACGTGTCGCCTTCGCTTCACGAGCCGCGCGAGGCCGCCGATGAACGGGAATAGTCCGAGTCCGTTGGCAATCCCGAATTCAACGGCATAGGCGATCTGGAGCAAGTGGTCGGTGGTGTAGGCCTTGTCGGCACTGACGTTGTGGAAGAGCGTGCCCTGCAGACCGAACCGGTAGATCGTCATCACCCCCACCAGGATCGCGACGCCAATCTGGATCATCGCGCCGATTGCGGCGGCCCGCTCCATCATCTGCGCACCGCGCCGCAACAGTGACCAGATGAGTGCGATGAGCAGGAGTCCCGGTATAACGACGCCCCATTCGAGCCCTGGAGTTCCGGCCGAAGGCGTTCCAGGTATCAGGTCGAGCACTCCTCGCGCGGTCATTGCGAGAAGTACGTTGCCCCAGCCTGCGCAGGTTGCGATGACGCCCAGCAAGACCAGTACCGAGCCGCGAGAACCCAGTGCCAGCTTGGATGCGTCTACCGGGTCGACACCGTATCGATAGGAGACCAGGCCGACTGCGAAGGCGACGAACGCCGTGCCGATAACGAGTCCGAGCATGTACCCGAGAATGCCCACCCATGTATTGCCAATGGAGGCCAACGAGGCTCCGACCAGGTACGCGTAACTGGCGGCGCCCAATGTCGCGCAGGTGAGCAGGAACTCGCTGTATTTGAGGTAGATGCGATTCGGAAAGGCGATTGGGATCCGTCCGGCGAGAGCTTGCTGTCGGCCGATGAGCGCTTCGTCGGAATCATTCATTGGGGTACTCATCGAATGTGCCCTCAGTAGACGATCGCCACGACCAGCCAGATCGACAGTGCGAGACCGATCCATCCGATGGCCTCGATCGCCAACGGGCGAATCGAGTCGTTGCACTCGCTCTCGGCATGAGACGGATCGGACAGCTCGGCCAACGCGTTGACCAGGTCGCGGTCGACTTGGGTTGCTCCGGCGGGAAGCACGGCAACGCATGCTCGCGGTTGAGAGGGCTTCATTGGTTCCATCCTGCGTCGTGCTCGATGCGATCAAGGACAGCGGTTCCCAGAGTGCTCATTCCACCGCTCGCATCATCTCCTCGACGACCTTCTTCGCGTCGCCGAACACCATCATCGTCTTGTCCATGTAGAACAGCTCGTTGTCCAGGCCGGCGTAGCCGGCGGCCATGGAGCGCTTGTTGACGATCACCGTCTTGGCCTTGTAGGCCTCGAGGATGGGCATGCCGTAGATGGCCGAGCCCTTGATCAGCGCCGCGGGATTCACGACGTCGTTGGCGCCCAGGATGATCGCGACGTCGGCCTGGCCGAACTCGCCGTTGATCTCGTCCATCTCGAACACCTGGTCGTAGGGCACCTCGGCCTCGGCCAGCAGCACGTTCATGTGACCCGGCATGCGCCCGGCCACCGGGTGGATCGCGTACTTCACGCTGATGCCCATGGCGGTGAGCTTGGCGGCGAGTTCCTTGACGGCGTGCTGCGCGCGCGCCACGGCCAGGCCGTAGCCCGGCACGATGATCACGCTCTCGGCGTTGCCGAGAATGAACGCGGCGTCTTCGGCGCTGCCGCTCTTGACGGGACGCGCCTCGGCCGCGCCGGCCACCGCCGTGCCCGGTTCGGCGCCGAAGCCCCCCAGGATCACGCTGAAGAACGAGCGATTCATCGCCTTGCACATGATGTAGCTCAGGATCGCGCCCGAGCTGCCCACCAGCGAGCCCGCGATGATCAGCATCGCGTTGTTCAGCGAGAAGCCGATGCCCGCCGCGGCCCAGCCGGAGTAGCTGTTCAACATCGAGACGACCACCGGCATGTCGGCGCCGCCGATCGGGATGATGATCAGCACCCCCAGCACGAAGCTCAGCGCCAGCATCACGCCGAACGCCACCGGGCTCTCCGTCGCGATGAAGGCCACGCCGCAGCCGAGCATGGCCAGGCCCAGCACGAGGTTGAGCATGTGCTGTCCGGCGAACTGCACCGGCGCGCCCTTGAACAGGCGGAACTTGTAGGTGCCCGAGAGCTTGCCGAACGCGATGACCGAGCCGCTGAACGTGATCGCGCCGATGGCTGCGCCTAGGAACAGCTCGAGCCGGTTGCCCGTGGGAATCGGCTCGCCCTTGGCCAACCCGTGCTCCATCGCCCAGGGCTCGGCCACCGCGGCGATCGCGATGAACACCGCGGCGAGGCCGATCATGCTGTGGAAGAACGCCACCAGCTCGGGCATCTTGGTCATCTCGACCGTCTTCGCGCGCCAGGCGCCGTAGCCGCCGCCCACGACCAGCCCGAGCAACACCCAGCCGAGGCCCACGGGGGTGCCAGCGAGCTTCCAGATCAGCGCGCCGGTGGTGACGGCGGCGATCGCCATCCCGGACATGCCGAACAGGTTGCCGCGGATCGACGTGGTCGGATGCGACAGCCCCTTGAGCGCCTGGATGAAGCAGACGCTGGCGACGAGGTACAGCAACGTGACGAGGTTGAGACTCATGGCTGCGCTGCCTTGCTCGGTGCGCGATCCTTCTTGCGGAACATCTCCAGCATTCGTCGCGTGACGAGAAAGCCGCCAAACACGTTGACCGCGGCCAGCGCCACCGCGAGCACGCCCATGGTCTTGGCCAGCGGACCCTCGGTGAGGCCGGCGGCCAGCATCGCGCCGACGATCACGATCGCCGAGATCGCGTTGGTGACCGCCATCAGCGGCGTGTGCAGCGCCGGCGTGACGTTCCACACCACGTGGAAGCCGACGTAGATCGCCAGCACGAAGATGATCAGGTTGATGATCGTGGGAGAAACGATGTCCATGTTCAATTTCTCAGCAGGTTGCCGGCGTGCGTCATGAGGCAGGCGCTGACGATGTCATCGTCGGCAGGGACGTGAAGCGCTCCGTCCTTGGTCATCAGAAGTTTCAGGAAGTCGATCACGTTGCGCGCATACAGGGCGCTCGAATCAGCCGCTGCGCGTGCGGCCAGATTCGAGTCGCCGATCACGGTGACACCGTGTCGAACGACCGTCTTGGCGCTCTCGCTCAACGTGCAGTTGCCGCAGATTCCGTCAGCCCCCTTGCCTGCGGCGAGGTCGACGACAACGGATCCTGGCTTCATGGACCTGAGCATGTCTTCGGTGACCAGTGTCGGCGCGGCCCGGCCGGGAATCAGGGCGGTTGTGATGACGATGTCGGCGGCGGCGACGCTCTTGCCGACGGCAAGCTTCTGTCGATCCAGCCAACTGGCGGGCATCGGCTTGGCGTACCCGCCCACGCCGGCGGCGGCTTCTCGTTCTTCATCGGTCTCATAGGGCACGTCGATGAATTTCGCGCCGAGCGACTCGACCTGTTCCTTGACTCCGGGACGAACGTCGCTCGCCTCGATGACGGCGCCTAGCCGCTTGGCTGTCGCGATAGCTTGCAACCCGGCCACGCCGACGCCCAGTATCACGACACGCGCCGCCTTGACGGTGCCAGCCGCGGTCATCAGCATGGGCAAGAATCTTTGGTAGGTTGCCGCGGCGACCATGACGGCCTTGTAGCCAGCCACATTGGCCTGCGAACTCAGGACGTCCATGCTTTGCGCGCGGGTCGTGCGAGGCGCGGCTTCGAGAGCGAAGCTGGTGAGGCCTGCCCTCGCCAGGCGCTCGAGGTTGGCGCGATCGAATGGCTCGAGCATGCCGACCAGCGTGCCGCCGGACTTCATCAGCAGCAGTTCGGACTCGATGGGAGGGCGCACCTTCAGAACGAGATCGCAGCTCAAGGCGCCGGCTTCATTCGTCAACTCGGCTCCGACGTCGACGTAGGCCCCGTCGGGGATGCAGGCGCGAAGACCTGCGCCGGCCTGCACGCGAAGCCTGTGCCCCTGATTCGTGAGTTTGCGGACCGTCTCCGGTGTCGCAGCGACACGAGTTTCGCCTTCCGCAGTTTCGCGCGGAACTCCTATGAACATGTTTGCCTTCCATGGCTCGGTGGCCAATATCGTCTTGAGAGCAATCGGCGCCGAGACCCGCTTGGGCTGGCCCGCGCTGATCGACTCAACCCCAGCTGGCGGTGGTTTCGTTCAGCAGCCGGTGGTGGCTGCTCGCGCGGCTCTTGCTCGCGGTGGCATAGCCTGCATGCACAGGCGAATGTGCGGCTGCAGCGGCGATGCAATGCGATGCCCGAAAGCTGCTGGGCGCGGCACCAGTCCAGCGCTTGAAGGCGTGGCGAAAGTTCGCCGCCTCGCTGTAGCCGATAAGCTGAGCAATGTCTTCGGTCGTGTATTGCGTGGTCGTCAAGTAGCGAACGGCAAGCTCCTTGCGCACCTCTTCCAGGATCCGGTTGTAGGAGGTATTCAGCACGACCAGGCGACGCCGTAGCGTGCGCTGGGAGACGCATAGCTCGTCGGCGAGTTCCGGCAGCGCGGGCGGGCGGCCCGTCGCCTTGAGGATCAACTCCTTGATGTGCCTGACCAGGTCGAAGCGGCTCGCGAGGCCCGTCATCATCGCGTCGCAGACGCGTAGACAAGCCGCATGGGTTCCCGTGTGCGACAGCGGAAGCGGTTGCTGCAGCAGCGCGGCGTCGAACGAGATCTCTGTCGTGTCGCTGGACGCTTGCACGCTGCAACCGAGTACCTCCGAGAGGGCGTCGAGTTCGGAGCCGTTCGCTGCAGCGCATCGGACGTCGTGGGGCCTGAAATCGTCCCCAAGGACGTCCCTGAGCAACGTGGCCATCTTCGCGAGTTCCAGCATCAGACAAGAGCGACGCATGTCCTCATCCATCACATATCGATCCGTGAGGCACAGCCGGACGTTCGGCCATTCTTCGCGTAGCGAGAGCGAGAACTTCAGGTTCAACAGAGGCGAGTAGAGCTCGGCCACGCGAACGGCTTCGCCGAGATTCGGGCTGCTGAGGAGTGCATAGCCTGCGATGCCGTACGTCGTTAGGTGCAGCCTTCGGGCGAGCTGGCTCATCAGTCCTGGATCTGTGCACAGGTCTTCGGCGGCTTTCTGCGCGCGATATTGCTGCTTGAGAGTGATCTTGCAATCCGCGTCGGCCAACGTGGATGGTTCGATTTGCGCCGCCTCGAGCACGGCGGCCTTGCCGAAGCCGCGCTCGGCCAGGATGCCGATCAACGCGTTGACCTCGGCCACAGCGAAGGTCGAGTCGTCGGCGGTCAGTTGCAGCTTGTCGATCCAGTGAGACATGACGTTTCTCCAGTCGGTTTCGATGGCGGGCGCGGCTTGCATGAGCTGTGCGGCGTGCCGATGTTTGAAAGTATTGGTCAAGTGACCATCTAAAAGTTATGGGGTAAATACTACTTTGTTGGTCAAGTGACCACAAAGCAAAGGGCGGGCCAGAACGCTTGCCATCGCCCGCGCAAATGCTTGTCATCGAGGAACTGTTGCGAAGGAGAGCGTCGCGCCGGGCGTGCTCCAGGGCGATTCCCCCGGTGGGAGTGTCAGGCGCAGCGCACCGACGAAGGGCGGCAACCGGGCGATATGCACCTGAATAGGGTTAACCCGCGACATCACCGTGCTATCGGGTCAGCACGATCAAGTTGACGACTGGCTGAATGCGAGCGACCGAGCACGACGCGATGGGTGCGCGCTGTCCGTCGCCGGCCCTCATTCGTCCGCGATGCACCTGTGGTGCGTTTCGGGCGCCGCCTAAGATCGGCCACGACAGTCAACCTGGACTGTCTTCCGTCCACCGGGACGGTGCCGAAATTCTTCCGCGTCGAGGATGCATTGAACCGACTTATCCATCGTCTAGAGGACTTCCTCTTTCGCCGGCGCGCCGTCGTCCTCGGTGTGTTGCTGCTTTTTACGGCCTTCATGGCGTGGTTCGGCGTGCAGTTGCGCATGGAGGCGGGCTTCGAGAAGCAGATGCCGACCGGCCATGAGTACATCCAGACCTTCCTGAAGTACCGCAACCAGCTTTTTGGCGCCAATCGACTGACCGTGGTCGTGCGCGCTCGAGAGGGGAGCATCTTCACCAAGCCGGGTCTCACACGTCTGTATGACGTCACGCAGGCGGTGATCTACCTGCCCGGCGTCGACCGCCTGGGCGTCCAGTCGCTCTGGACGCCGAACACGTTCGTGAACGAGATCACCGAGGAGGGATTTCGCTCCCAGCCCGTCATCGACGGAACGATCACACCGCCCGCGTTGACGCCCGAGGTCACGGCGGCGATCCAGCGGGCCGCCAATCAGGGCGGGTTCGTCGGCACCCTGGTCGGACGTGACCAAAGCAGCGCCATGATCACGGCGGAGATCGCCGAGATCGCACCGGACGGCAAGCACCTGGACTATGTCGCGTACAACAAGGTGCTCGAGGATCAGGTGCGCAAGAAGTTCGAGGATGCCGGCTTCGAGATCCAGATCATCGGCTTCGCCAAGCAGATCGGGGACATCGCCGACGGCGCGTCAGCAGTGCTCGCCTTCTGTGGCATCGCGCTGTTGCTGACGGCCCTTGCGGTCTATTGGTATTGCCACTCCATCCGGTTGACGCTTCTCGCCGTGTCGTGCTCCCTGGCCTCGCTTGTCTGGCAGTTCGGCACGCTGAGGCTGATGGGCTACGGGCTGGATCCCTTGGCCGTGCTGGTGCCGTTCCTGGTCTTCGCGATTGGCGTGTCGCACGGCGTCCAGCAGATCAATTTCATCGTGCGTGAACTGGCGCACGGGAAGACGACGATGCAGGCTGCCCGACTGAGCTTCAGCGGGCTGCTGGTTCCCGGCGCCTTGGCGCTGCTGACCGCATTCGTGTCGTTCGTCACCTTGCTGCTCGTTCCGATCCCCATGGTGCGCGAGCTGGCGATCATTTCGTCGATCGGCGTCGGCTACAAGATCTTCACAAACCTGGTGATGCTTCCGTTGGCCGCGTCGTACTGCCAATTCAGTCAGGCCTATGCCGACAAGGCCATGGGAAAGCGCCAGGGGCGCGCTCGCTGGATGCGAGTGCTGAGAAGGGTGGCGGAGCCCCGTACGGCCGTCATCATTTCCGTGGTCACCGCTGTGGTTTTCGCGATGGCGGTCTGGGAGAGTCGACATCGCGTGGTGGGCACGCTCCAAGCCGGAGCGCCGGAGTTGCGGCCCGAGTCGCGCTACAACCGCGACGCGGTATCCATCGCGGGCAACTTCAATGTGGGCCTGGACTGGATGACGGTCGTCTTCGAGGATCCGAACCGTGCCTGCGCAAACGTTGCCCTGGGCAAGTACCAGGATGACTTCGTGGGCAGCATGAGTGAGGTCGAGGGAGTCCAGACTGTCCAGTCCTTTTCCAGCCAGTTGCGAACCTACAGCCAGGGCTACAACGAAGGCAATCCGAAGATGGCCGTCACGCCGATCGACCCTGCCAACTTCGCGGGCCTTGCGACGGAGATTTCCAGGACGAAGGGTTACGTCGTCGGCGATTGCTCGATGTCCGCCGTCCACCTGTTCCTGACCGACCACAAGGCGACGACGCTCAAGCGCGTGATCGAGGCGGCGAAGGCGTGGCGCTCAGCGAACAAGCTCGAAGGTGTCACGGTGAGGCTGGCCTCCGGGAATGCGGGTGTCCAGGCTGCCATCGATGACGAGGTCGAACGATCCGAGACCCCGATGCTGCTCTATGTCTATGCGGCGATTGCGATCCTGGTGTTCGTCGTGTACCGCGACTTCCGTGCCGTGTTGACGTGCTGCCTGCCCCTGACGGTGGCCACCTTCATCGGCTACTGGTTCATGAAGGAGTTGAACATCGGGCTTACCGTGGCGACCCTGCCCGTCATGGTGCTCGCCGTCGGCATCGGCGTCGACTACGCCCTCTACATCTACAACCGGCTGCAGCGCCATCTCTCCGAGGGCGATTCGATCCAGGTCGCCATGGAGCGCGCGCTCGAATTCGAGGCCATGGCCACCGTCTTCACGGCGATCACCCTGGCTGTAGGCGTCGTGACGTGGTCGTTCTCGGAACTCAAGTTCCAGGCCGACATGGGCAAGCTTCTCGCCTTCATGTTCATGATCAACCTGGTGATGGCGATGACCGCACTGCCTGCCTTCGCCGTGATTCTCGAGAGGGTCTTCCCGCGCAAGAAGCCCGTGAAACTCAGCACCTTGATGCAGCACTGAGCGAAGCACCATGAAAATGACTCGTATCGCGGCTGCGGCCGCCATCGCCCTCGTCCTGTCTTCGTCGGGCCGCGCGGCCGACACGGCGCCGGCAGCTGCCAGCGCACCGCCGCAGAAGGCCGTCGAACATCATCCCGCAGTCATCTCGGCCGGTGCCTTGAAAACGGGCATGCTCGCGGTCACACGGGCAGGCGCGCGCGTCGTCGCGGTCGGCGATCGCGGTGTCGTGCTCCTGTCGGACGATGACGGTGCGACGTTTCATCAAGCGAAGCTCGTACCGACCCGAGCGACACTGACCTCCGTGGTGTTCCTCGCCGATGGCAAGACGGGATGGGCCGCAGGGCATTGGGGTGTGGTGCTGGGCACCGTGGATGCGGGCGAGACCTGGACCATGGAGCGTGACGACACCAGCGTCGATCAGCCGCTCTTCACCGTGGGCTTCACTTCACAGCTGGACGGCTATGCCGCGGGCCTCTGGTCGTTGCTGGTCGCGACGCATGACGCCGGCAAGACATGGCAAGCGATGCAACTGCCGAAAGCGCCCGGCAAGGACGGCGGGGGTGGCGGGAGCGGGCCGAACCTGTTCAGTCTCTTCGCGACCGCCAAGGGCACGCTGCTGCTTGCCGGTGAGCAGGGCCTGGTCTACCGGAGCACGGATAGCGGCAAGACGTGGGCCGCCATCGAGACCGGCGGCAAGGGAACCCTCTGGGCGGGGCTGTCCCTGCACAGTGGCGCGGTGGTTGTGGCCGGGTTGGGCGGCAAGGTCTATCGAAGCGATGACGATGGCCTCACCTGGAAGAACGTCGACTCGACGACGAAGAGCTCCATCACGGCGGTGTCGCAGCTTTCTGGCGGTGGAATCGTTGCTGTCGGCCTCGACGGTGTCGTCCTGACCAGCGCCGACGACGGGATGACCTTCAAGGCCACGTACCAGCCTGAACGCACCGTGCTGACGGCCGTGATCGAGGGGCGCAAGGATCAGCCGGTGCTGTTTTCCGTCCGCGGGCCACAGACCGACGGTACCGCGCCTCGATAGGCGCGAATGGGACGGAAACCGCCAGGGTCGCAGCGTGCGCACCTGGCGGGTCAGTCTTCCAGCCGGGTTGGACGGGGAAAGACGCTGTCCGCCAGGGCCTCCAGCGCCTTTCGCATCCGATGGATGTGCTGGCGCATCGCTTTCTCTGCCCGCTTGGCGTCGCCAGCAAGCACGGCGCTCGCAATCTCCGCGTAGTCCTTGAGATGGCGCCGGCGATCTTCCATGCCGAGAAAGGAGTGAACCTGCAACCGAAGCACGTGGATGCGCAGGGTCGGGAGTAGGGAAGGCAACTGGGAATTCGCTCCGATTTCCATCAGGACGTCGTAGAAGTGGCGTCGCTGGTCGAGGAGGTGTGCTTCGTCCTCTTCTCCGCCCAGGTAGGGGCGTAGCCAGCGCTCTGCCTTCTTCATGCGGTCCGCGGGAAGCGCTCCGTCGGCGATCTGGTTCGCAGCCAGGCTCGCCATGAGTCCGGAAAGTGGCTCGACCGCGATGAGCAGATCGCTCGCCTCCTGGCGTGTCAGCGCGCGCACGCAAGCACCTTTGTGAGGCGTCTGGGCGACGACGCCCAAGGCCTCGAGGCGTCTGAAAGCCTCTCGTACCGGACCTCGACTGACACCGATGGATTGCGTCAGGTCGCCTTCGATGAGGCGTTGTCCCGGAACGAGCCGTCCGTTGAGGATGCCCTGCTGGATGTGCATGACGACCCGGTCAGCCGACGACTGGTCGCCGCCGTCGGCGGGAACGCCGTCGGCGGGAACGCCTTCGGCGCTCTTCAGGTCTTCAGGGGACGCTCGTTGCGCGCAGCACATGCTTCACTTTTCTCTCTGGGCCAATGACGGGACGGCAGCCCATCGGTTGCCGCCGGAGACGTGCGTGTCGACACGCACGTCTCCGGCGGCAATTGTGCCCGCTGTCGAAGGGCGGTCTCCTTCGCTCAGCGCCTGGATGTCAGCCCCGGAGAGCCAGCGAAAGTCCCTCCGCGCGCATCTGCACGACGGGCAGCGTCGTGATCTTCATGAGCTTGGCGACCTGCTCCAGCTCCGGCGATGACAGCAGCGCGTAGTCGCGCTTCAACGGACCGGCTGCCCGCATGCGCTCCAGGTCGCTCTCGGGCAACATCACCTTCAACAACAGCTCGTCATCGTTGTCGGTGTTGTACTTCTTGCGAAGCTCCTCGATGGTCGGTTGCTCCGGCGGATTCTCGCGAACGGTCTTGGCACGTGGACTGTTCAGGATTCGATCGAGGATGTTCGGTTCGATCGGCGCGGCGACCTGTCCGTAGTAGCCCAACGCGTATTCCACGATCTCGTCGGGAACCGTCTTGTAGCGCTCGCCATTGACCAGGTTCAGTACCGCCTGGATGCCCACGAGCTGGCTGAACGGCGTCGCCATGCCGGGGTAGCCGAGTTCCTTGCGCACGATCGCGACTTCCTTGAGAACATCGTCGAGCTTGTCCGACATCCCGTGCTGCTTGAGCTGTGCCTTGAGCGTGCCGGTCATGCCGCCGGGGATCTGATGCTGGATGGACAGCACGTTGTACTCGGCGTTCTGGTTGACCAGGAAGCCCGCTGCCTTGCCCACGCGTTCCATGCGCTCGGCGACGGGCGCGAATTGGCGCTTGTCGAGGTTGTGCGTGTGGCCCAGCATCTCGATGTTGTTGACCATGATCTCGGTCGACGGCACCGACGGCCCGTTGGCCATCGGGCGGCTGGCCGTGTGGATGATCGACACGCCGTAGTCGATGGCGTCGAGGTAGTTCTTCGCCGACTGGCCCAGGAGGTTGTTGGCGTGGAATTCGATCGGCTTGCCCCGGGCCTTCGCCTGGATCGCGGGCAGCAGCGTCGCCAGCCGTTCCTTGCTCAGCACGCCGGCGGTATCGTAGAGAAGCAGCGTGTCGATGTCCGGCGAGGCGGAAAGCTTGTCGGCCTTGTCGGCGTAGTAGGCGTCGTCGTGGATGGGCGAGAGCGTGAACATCAGGGAGCCGACGACCTCGGAGCCGAACTCCTTGGCGATCTTCGCGAGTCGCAGCATCTTGTCGATGTTGTACAGCAGGTCATAGATCCAGAAGCTGCGCACGCCGTGGCGATTCAGCTGGCGCATCCACGCGTCGACTACCGCGTCGGGTGACGTGCGGAACGTGGCCATCGCGTTCGCCCGCATGCCGGAACGGATCACCGTGCGCGGCATGGCCTCGACCAGCGCGTCCAGGCCCTCCCAGGGGTTCTCGCGGCAATAGCGAACCATCACCTCGAAGTAGTTGGAGCCTGCCATCTCGAGGCGACGGAAGCCCGTCCTGTCCAGATTGCCCGCGATCGGCAGCGCCATTCCGGCCTGCATACGCATGCCCCACAGACTTTGCTGGCCGTCGCGGAAGGTTTCGTCGACGAATTCGATATGAGCCATGATCTCTTTTCCTCTATGACTTGAAGCTGGGAAGCAAGGTCGTTTCCAGCCAGCGCGTGCTGAAGCGGTTGTTGCGGAAGTCGTCGTGTTTGGCAATGGCAGTCAACAAGGGAATATTGGTTGCCACACCCTGGACATCGAACCTGGCGAGTGCCTCGATCAGTCGGTCGACCGCCTGGTCGCGGGTCTCGCCTCGCACGATCAGCTTGGCGATCATGCTGTCGTAGTAGGGAGGAACGGTGGTCCCTTCGCCGACGGCGGCGTCGACCCGGATGCCCGGGCCGGCTGGCGGAACCCAGCGCGTGATTCGCCCAGGGCTTGGGGCGAAGCCGCGTTGAGGGTCTTCCGCCAGGATGCGGGCCTCGATGGCGTGGCCGCGAACTTCGATGTCTTCCTGCTCCGGCAGTGTCCGGCGTCCCGTCGCGATGTCGAGCTGCATCTTGATCAGATCGGTGTGCGTGATCTCTTCCGAGACCGGATGTTCGACCTGGATGCGGGCGTTGACCTCCATGAAGGAGAACTGCTGCCGGTCGACGTCGTAGAGAAACTCGACGGTTCCAGCATTCCGGTAGGAGATCGACGACAGCAGGCTGATGGCCGCTGCATGCAAGCGGGTACGGACCTCTTCGGGCAGGACCGCCGCGGGAGCTTCCTCGATCATCTTCTGGTAGCGCCGCTGGATCGAACAATCGCGCTCGCCGAAGTGCACGACGCGTCCCGCGCCGTCGCCCATCACCTGGACTTCGAGGTGGCGCGCCTTCTCGACGTAGGCCTCTATGTACAGCGTGTCATCGCCAAAGGCCTCCCGGGCCGTCGTCTGTGCCTCGTCGAAGGCTTTGGCGAGTTCGGCCGCGCTGCGCGCGACGATCATCCCGCGTCCACCACCGCCGGCCGATGCCTTGGTGATCACGGGGTAGCCGATTGACTCGGCGATCCGCAGCGCCTCGGCGACGTCGGATACCTTGCCGCTGCCCCTGGTGAGCGGAACGCCTGCGGACTCGGCGAGTTTCTTTGCGGAAAGCTTGTCGCCGACCGACTGGATCGAGTCCGCGGTCGGCCCGACGAAGGTGATCTTCTCCTGGTCGCAGAGCGCGGCGAGCCCTGGGCGCTCCGATAGGAACCCGTAGCCGGGGTGCAACGCGGTGCACCCCGTGGCCACGGCGGCGTGGACAACCAGATTCTGGTTGAGATAGGAGTCTCGCGAAGGCGCGGGGCCCAGCACGACGACGCGGCCCGCCTCGCGAGCAGCGAGGCTGTCCCGATCGGCGAGCGATACACCCAGCACGGTCTCGAAATCGAGTGCATGCGCGGCCCGCAGGACGCGAAGCGCGATCTCGCCGCGATTGGCGACGAACAGACGCTGCGGTCGAGCGGATTGATCAGCCATTGGTGTCGATCACGAAGAGGGCTTGACCGAACTCGACGAGGTCACCGTCCTTCGCAAACACGGACCGAACGGTCCCCGCCACACCGGCCGGCAGTGTCGTGAAGAGCTTCATGACCTCGATGAGGCACAACTCCGTGTTCTCGTCGACGCGTTGGCCGATCTCGACGAAGGGTGCCGAGCCAGGCTTGGCCGAGCGATAGAACGTTCCGAGCGACGGCGCGGACACAACCACGCAGCCTTCCGGCACGTCGATCGCGCCCGCAGGTGCCTTCGCGGCGACCGCCGCCGGCGCCTTGGGGGCGCTGGCAATAGGGGTCGACTGAGGTGCTGCCTTGGAGGCGACCTGGATGGCCGCTGCCTTGTTCGTGTCCCAGGAGGCTTGGCCGTTGGCGTCCTTGCCGAGAAACAGCGCGACATCGCCAACCTGGAGTTCGAGCTCCTTCCATTTGCTCTGCTCGAACATCTGAACGAGAGCATCGATATCGCCGGTAGAAATCGTCATTGGAGGCTTTCCTCTCTTGCTTCGAAAGTGCATGAGCATCGCGGCTGATCGAGATCGAAGAGCATCGATCTACGCTGTGCGGGCTCGGATACGACGTCGCGCGGCGTCCGTGCCGATCGCGAGAGGTCAACTGCCGAACCGGGTGTCTTGATTGATGATGATTCCGGATCAGAAGTGCACGAATGATCGCGTTTGAGCGTTCCTCTTGTCAACAACTGTTTGACGAGATTGTAGGACAATGTGACTTTTAAAAACCCTGGCGTGGCCGCTTCGAACACGCTCTGCACGAGCGGGTTGCCTGTTGGGTTCAAGGTGCCACGGCTCGCCGAAGTTGTCCTCATCTCACATGGACATCCGGCGGGCCGGCAGCGGATGATGCGGGCGCCTTGCGCGTCGTGACCTGTCAAGGGCGCGCACCAACGAATGTCGGCTGCGTGGGCACTCCTGTGCCGCTTCGTTGCGACCTCTCTCAGCCGATTGAGGGACGCTTGCGTCGCGTCGACGTGCTTCCAAACAACTGAAAGAGAAGCCCCATGAAGATCCTCGTCTCCGTCAAGCGTGTCGTCGACTACAACGTGAAGGTTCGCGTGAAGTCGGACGGCAGCGGCGTCGACATCGCCAACGTCAAGATGAGCATGAACCCGTTCGACGAGATCGCCGTCGAGGAAGCCGTGCGCTTGAAGGAGAAGGGCGTCGTCACCGAGATCATCGCCGTCTCCTGCGGCGTCACGCAGTGTCAGGAGACGCTGCGCACCGCGATGGCCATCGGCGCCGACCGCGCCATCCTGGTCGAGACCGACGTCGAGCTGCAGCCGCTGGCCGTGGCCAAGCTGCTCAAGGCGCTGGTCGACAAGGAGCAGCCGGGCCTGGTGATCCTGGGCAAGCAGGCCATCGACGACGACTGCAACCAGACCGGCCAGATGCTGGCCGCGCTGGCCGACCTGCCGCAGGCCACGTTCGCCTCCAAGGTCGAACTGACGGCCGACTCGGTGACCGTGTCGCGCGAAGTGGACGGCGGCTTCGAGACGCTGAAGCTGACGCTGCCCGCCATCGTCACCACCGACCTGCGCCTGAACGAGCCGCGCTACGTCACGCTGCCCAACATCATGAAGGCGAAGAAGAAGACGCTGGAAGTGATCAAGCCCGACGCGCTGGGGGTCGACGTGACGCCGCGCATCAAGACGCTCAAGGTCAGCGAGCCGCCCAAGCGCGGTGCCGGCGTGAAGGTGCCCGATGTGGCCACGCTGGTCGCCAGGCTCAAGAACGAAGCCAAGGTCATCTGACCTGCCGGAGACAAAGAACATGACCACTCTCGTCATCGCAGAACACGACAACGTCCACCTCAAGGGGTCGACGCTCAACACCATCACCGCCGCCGTGCAAGTGGGCGGCGACGTCCACGTGCTGGTGGCCGGCGCGAATGCCGCCGCCGTCGCGCAGGTCGCCTCGCAAGTTGCCGGTGTCAGCAAGGTGCTGCACGCCGATTCCCCGGCGCTGGCCGAAGGCCTGGCCGAGAACGTTGCCGCGCAAGTGCTGGCAGTCGCCCCGGCCTACAGCCACCTCTTCTTCCCGGCCACCGCCAGCGGCAAGAACGTCGCCCCGCGCGTCGCCGCCAAGCTCGACGTCGGCCAGCTGAGCGACATCAGCAAGGTGATCAGCGCCGACACCTTCGAGCGCCCGATCTACGCCGGCAACGCCATCGCGACGGTGCAGTGCACGCAGGCCGTCAAGGTCGCCACGGTGCGCACCACCGGGTTCGATCCGGCCGCCGCGACCGGTGGCAGCGCCGCCGTCGAGACGCTGGCGGCTGTCGCCGATTCGGGCAAGAGCGCGTTCGTCGGCAAGGAGATCGCCAAGCTCGATCGCCCCGAGCTGACCGCCGCCAAGATCATCGTCTCGGGCGGCCGCGCGATGGGCTCCAGCGAGAAGTTCAACGAAGTCCTGACGCCGCTGGCCGACAAGCTGGGCGCCGCCCTCGGCGCCTCGCGTGCCGCCGTCGACGCGGGCTACGCGCCCAACGACTGGCAGGTGGGCCAGACCGGCAAGATCGTCGCGCCGCAGCTGTACGTGGCCTGCGGCATCTCGGGCGCCATCCAGCACCTGGCCGGCATGAAGGACTCGAAGGTCATCGTCGCGATCAACAAGGACGAGGAGGCGCCGATCTTCTCGGTGGCCGACTACGGCCTCGTGGCCGACCTGTTCGTGGCCGTGCCGGAACTGATCAAGGCCCTGTAATCGGCCTGAGTTGTACGACCCGGGGGCGCTCACCAGAGGCGCCCTTTTTTTGCCAGTTGGAGACAGA